>WPCK01217985.1_pt1 | contig 130046 bp, 80 predicted proteins | sample 5399851 | NCBI WGS metagenome assembly WPCK01 (sample SAMN12869471, study PRJNA574797) | sludge metagenome | isolation source: wastewater treatment of pH11 | place: China:Beijing | collected 2019-05-20 | reverse complement strand
AGTCGGTCGATGCGGAGGCCGCCGAGCGCGCGGCCGAGGTCGCCGATCTGCGTCGGCGGGTGATCGTCGGTGCTGTGCTGACTTTCCCGGTGCTGGTGGCGGTGATGGCCCATGAGCTGTTCGGGGCGATGTGGCCTGGGGTGCTGCTGGAGCCGTGGTTGCAGCTGGTGCTGATCGCCCCGGTGATGGTCTACACGGGCTGGCCGATCCACCGCACCGGGTGGCTGGCGCTGTCCCACCGCACCGCCGAGATGAACTCCCTGATCACGCTGGGCACGATCGCGGCGTTCGGGTTCAGCCTGGTGGTGACCTTCGTCCCGGACGTGCTGCCTGCCGATGCCCAAGAGGTCTACTACGAGGCCGTCGGGGTCATCATCACCCTGATCTTGCTGGGCCGGCTGCTGGAGACCAAGGCCAAGGCCGGCACCGGTGAGGCGATCCGCGCCCTGATCGGACTGCAGCCGCGCACCGCGCGCGTCATCCGCGGCGGTGAGGAGTTCGAGATCGGCGTCGGTGACGTCCAGGTGGGCGACGTGATCGCGATCCGCCCCGGGGAGAAGCTGCCGGTCGACGGTGAGGTCAGCCAGGGCACCTCGGCGATCGATGAGTCGATGGTCACCGGTGAGCCGATCCCGGTGGTCAAGTCCACCGGGGACACGGTCATCGGTGCCACGATCAACCAGACCGGTGCGTTCCGCTACGTGGCCACCAAGGTCGGTGCGGACACCATGCTCGCCCAGATCATCCGCCTGGTCCGCGAGGCCCAGGGGTCCAAGGCCCCGATCCAGCGCCTGGTGGACAACGTCTCCAGCTACTTCGTGCCCGCCGTGATCGTGATCGCGGTCTGGACGTTCGCGATCTGGTCGCTGGTCGGCCCACCGCCGGCGGGGATCTTCGCCCTGGTGGCCGCGGTCGCGGTGCTGATCATCGCCTGCCCGTGCGCCTTGGGCCTGGCCACCCCGCTGTCGATCACCGTCGGCACCGGCAAGGGCGCCACCCACGGCATCCTGATCCGTTCCGCCGAGGCACTGGAGACCGCGCACAAGCTCACCACCGTGGTGCTGGACAAGACCGGCACCATCACCAAGGGCGCCCCGTCGCTGACCGACGTGCTGCCCGCCGACGGGTTCGACGACACCGAGCTGCTGGGCCTGGTCGCCGCCGCCGAACGCGACTCTGAGCACCCGCTCGCGGCCGCGATCGTGGCTGGCGCCGCCAGCGCCGGACTTGCCCTGGGCGCAACGCAGGACTTCACCTCGATCACCGGCCAGGGCGTGCGTGCCCTCGTCGAGGGCCGCCAGGTGCTGGTCGGCAACAAGCGCCTGCTCACCGGCGCCGGGATCGACCCCACACCCCTGACCGGCGACCTCGAACGTCTCGCCCGAGACGGCAAGACACCCATGCTCGCCGCTGTGGACGGTCGCCCGGCCGGGGTGATCGGGGTGGCCGACACCCTCAAGGACGGCTCCATCGAGGCGATCGCCGCACTGCAAGCGCGCGGGCTGGACGTGGTGATGATGACCGGCGACAACCGCGACACCGCCGCGGCCATCGCCCGCCAGGTCGGCATCACCCGTGTCCTGGCCGAGGTCATGCCCGAGCACAAGGCCGCAGAGGTCAAGCGCCTGCAAGCAGGCGGCGGGATCGTGGGGATGGTCGGCGACGGCATCAACGACGCCCCAGCCCTGGCCCAGGCCGATGTCGGCTCAGCCATCGGCACCGGCACCGACGTCGCCATCGAGTCCTCCGATATCACCCTGATCTCGGGGAACCTGTCCGGTCTGGTCACCGCGGTCGACCTCTCCCGGGCCACCATGCGCAACATCCGGCAGAACCTCGGATTCGCCTTCGGCTACAACGCCCTGGGCATCCCCATCGCCGCCGGAGTCCTCTACCCCGCCTTCGGGCTGCTGCTCAGCCCGATCATCGCCGCCCTGGCCATGGCGCTGTCCTCGCTGTCGGTGGTCGCCAACTCCAACCGGCTGCGCCGCTTCACCCCCGCACCCGTGCCCGCGGCCATCACAACGCCGTCCACGGCCACCGAACCGGAGGTCGAGGTGGGACACGACCCCAACAACGACGAGATCACGAAGGAAGAGACCGCCATGACCCACCACCACGAGCACGCCTCGCACCACAACGCCACCGTGACCGACCCGGTGTGCGGGATGAGCGTGGACCCGGCCACCGCGGCGGCCACCCGCGAGCACGACGGCGTCACGTTCGCCTTCTGCTCCGCCCACTGCGCCGCCACCTTCGACGCCGACCCCCACCGCTACGGCCACCCGCACCCGGCCCACTAGGACCACCGCCGACCACGCCGTGAAGGCACGCACACCACGACCGACCCGAACCAGTAAGGACGGCCATGACGACCACCGGAACCGACCGCGAGGCCCTCGTGCACCGGCTGCACCGGATCGAGGGACAGGTCCGAGGCATCGAGCGCATGGTCGAGCAGGACGCCTACTGCATCGACGTCCTGACCCAGGTCGCCGCTGCCTCACGCGCGCTGCAGTCGGTGGCCCTGCTGCTCCTGGATGACCACCTGCGCCACTGCCTCACCGAGGCCGCCCGAGCCGGGCCGAACATGGACGCCGAGGTCACCGAAGCCTCTCAGGCCATCGCACGCCTGGTACGCAGCTAGCGGCCCTGCCCAACCACCAACGCCCCTGACCCGCCGACTCGTTCGGTGGCGCACCGCTGCGGCCTTGAACCGGCCCACGACCACCCATGGAGACCGACATGGCGCACCAGGCACGGATGCGGCACAGGCGGCAGTGATGGACCGGCAGGACGCCCCGGTCACAGCACGCACCATGCCTGCCGGCACCCGCGGCGGGCCGCTGCGCCGGTTCGTCGCGATGGAGAACTCCGGGGCGATCGTGCTCATCGTGGCGACCGTCATCGCCGTGGCCTGGGCCAACTCATCGGCGGCCGGGACCTACGAGGCGCTGTGGACCACCCGGCTGGGCATCCAGGTCGGAACCTGGGAGCTGTCCCACAGCCTGCGGGACTGGGTCAACGAAGGACTGATGGCGCTGTTCTTCTTCGTCGCCGGGCTGGAGATCCGCCGCGAGTTCGACATGGGCGAGCTGCGCGAGAGGCGACGTCTGGCGGCCCCGGTGTTCGCCGCGTTGGGCGGCATGGTCGTGCCCGCACTGCTGTACCTGGCCATCAACGCCGGGGCGGACTCGATGCGCGGCTGGGGCATCGTGGTCGGCACCGACACCGCCTTCGCACTCGGTGTCCTGTCGCTCTCGCGTGGGGTGTCCCCGCGCGTGCGCACATTCCTGCTCACTCTGGTGGTCATCGACGACGCGATCGCCCTGACCGTGATCGCCGTCGCCTACACCGACAGCCTGTCCCCACTGTGGCTCCTGATCGCCGTGGCCGCGTTCGGCCTGATCCTCGCCTTGCGTGCCGCCGGTGTCCGTCACCTGTCCGTCTACGCCCTGGTCGCGGTCGGGATGTGGCTGGCAGTGTCAGCCTCGGGGCTGCACGCCTCGATCGCCGGGGTCGCCGCCGGGCTCGTGGCCACCGCCTACCCGCCCGGACGCGAAGGGCTGCGCCGGGCCGGGGTGTGGTGGCACCGCTTCCGGATGGCACCCACCCCCGAGCTGGCGCACCGGGCCAGCCGGTCCATGGCCCAAGCCCTCTCACCCAACGAGCTGCTGCAACGGATCTTCCACCCCTGGTCCAGCTATCTGATCGTCCCGCTGTTCGCCCTAGCCAACGCCGGCCTGGCCCTGGACGGGGACACGCTCTCGCGCGCGGCCACCTCGCCGATCACCCTCGGGATCATCGTGGGCCTGGTCATCGGCAAGATGATCGGGATCGTCGGCTCCACCTGGCTGGCCTCGCGTCCTGTGTTCGGTGGTTTCCCCATCACCGTCGCCTGGCCCAGCCTGATCGGCGCGAGCGCGGTCGCGGGCATCGGCTTCACCGTCTCCCTGCTGATCGCCGACATCTCCTTCGTCGGGGACCAACTGGAGGAGGCCAAGCTCGGCGTCCTGGTCGGCTCGACGCTGGCCGCCGCTCTGGGCTTCACCGTGTTCCGCGTCGTGGCCGCACTGCCCAGTCACGTGCGCACGGCCGGAGCCGCTCACCTGGCAGCACCGCTGCCCGACCTGGCCGCACCGGTCGAACCCGACATCGATCACGTCCTCGGTGATCCCGACGCCCCGGTGATGCTGGTCTGGTACGCCGACCTGCAATGCCACCACTGCGCGCACGCCACCACCACCATCGACCACCTCCGCGCCCGGTTCGGCGCCGACCTGGCCATCGCACACCGCCACCTGCCGCTGACCGACATCCACGCACACGCCCAGCTCGCCGCTGAGGCAACCGAGGCCGCAGCCTCCCAAGGCCGGTTCCAGGCCATGTGGGACGCCCTGCTGGACCACCAGGATGACCTCTCCCGCGAGCACCTCACGACGATCGCCGCCGGTCTCGGGCTCGACACCGACCAGTTCACCGCCGACCTACGCTCGCGCCGCCACGCCCCGCGCATCGAACGCGACATCACCTCCGTCGACGACTCTGGTGCGATCGGCACCCCCACGTTCTTCATCAACGACCGCCGCTACGACGGCCACCTCGACCTCGCACCCCTGACCGATCTCATCGGCGAGGCCCTGGCCACCGCACCCGACACCCGCCCCCTGGCCCCGCATCCGTATCCGCGTCCGCCCGAGCGCTTCGGGACCAGCCCGGCCGCTCACGTCGACCACGACGGCGGGCACCACGACGCACACGATGCGCCGTGCCCGGCACGGAGGGACTGAACCATGGTCCTGCTGTTTCACCGTCCACCGCGACCCGCCGGCGGCACCACCGCACCACGAGCCGGACGTGCCGCAACACGATCCGAACGCGTGGTCAGCGTGCTGCAGGCCGCCGCCGGTGGTCTGCTGACCGAGACCGCCTTCCCGGACCGGTCATGGTGGCCGATGGCCTTCGTCGGCGTCGCACTCCTCGTACTCGCACTGGACAGGGACTCCCCACGATGGGCTGGGCTGGTCGGCTTCGTGTGGGCGCTGGGCCTGTTCGTCCCGCACCTGTACTGGGCCAACGAAGCAGCCGGGGTCCTGCCCTGGCTCGCCCTGTCCGTCCTGCAGGCAGCGCTCGTGGCCGTCGGCACCACAGCCTGGGCGCTGACCAGACGCGTGCCACGCCTGAACCGATACGGGCCGCTGCCGGCAGCCGCGTTCGCCCTCGTCTGGGCCGCCGCCGAGCAACTGCGCTCCAGCTGGCCGTTCGGGGGGTTCCCCTGGGCGCGTCTGGCCTTCTCCCAGACCGAGGGCCCGCTGCTCACCCTCGCATGGCTAGCAGGCGCGCCTTGGTCTCCGCCACCATCGCCCTGCCCCTGGCCGGTACCGCGATCCCGCTGGACACCACCGCACAGTCCGGCACGCTGCGGCTCGGCGCCGTCCAGGGCAACGTCCCCGACGACAACACCCAGACCCCTTCCCGATCACGTGCCATCCTGGACAACCACGTAGCCGGAACCCTCGCCCTACTTGACCAGGTCGCCCCCGGTGACCTCGATGTCGTCCTGTGGCCAGAGAACGCCACCGACATCGACCCCCGAGCCGACGACGACGCCCGCGGGGTCGTCGACGAGGCCGCGCAGGCCCTCGATGCCCCGATCCTCGTCGGTACCGACCGGTACACCGACGCCGGCCGCTACAACGACATGCTGCTGTGGGAACCAGGCGCTGGACCGACCCTTTCCTACTCCAAACAACGACCAGCGCCCTTCGGGGAGTACATCCCCTGGCGACCCTTCGTCCGCCTCTTCTCCGCCGAGGTCGACCGCGTCTCCATCGACATGATCCCCGGCCAGGAACCCGCGATCGTCCCCATCCCCACTCCCAGGCTCAACCGGGATGTCCCCGTCGCAACCATCATCTGCTTCGAGGTCGCCTACGACGCACTCATCCGCGAAGCCGTACTCCAGGGCGCCGAACTGATCGTGGTCCCCACCAACAACGCCTCCTTCGGACTCACCGCCGAATCCACCCAACAACTCGCCATGTCCCGGCTGCGCGCCGTCGAGCACGGCCGCGCCACCATCCAGATCTCCACCGTCGGAGTCAGCGCGATCATCGCCCCCGACGGCACCATCCAGCAACAAACCCAACTCTTCACCTCCGATCAGGTACTCAGCGAACTTCCCCTACGTACAGCCTTGACACCCGCCGACCGCTTGGGTGACTGGCCAACCATCACCGCGGTCATTTTCACTTCGATGGGCATGCTTGGCGGCCTCGCCGAGAATCGTCGCCGCGCCAGGCACGCAGACATTCACAGGGACGCAAGCCTCATCGAGGTTCAAGCACCACTCGGCGCTATCAGTGCTGACGACGGGGCGCCATGAGCGAGGCATCGCAAACCCAAGGTCGAACGCGCCGCTGCAGTCGCCCCCGACTGTCATTCCTTTCGAACCGCGCGCTGCACGAGAAGTCTTCGCAGGGTCTGTCCGATAAACGGTGTGTGGGGTCCGGCGGTTTTCATTAGTGGGTGGTTCTCTCGAACCGTCCGGCGAAGGTGATCGCGAACGCGTTCAGCGCGGGCTTCCACCTCATCACCCAGCGTGCTCTCCCGCCGCCGGTCGGGTCAAGCGACCTCGTCACCAGGTACAAGCACTTCAGCGCTGCTTGCTCGTTCGGGAAGTGGCCGCGCGCTCGGACAGCCCGCCGGTATCTCGCATTGATTGACTCGATCGCGTTGGTCGTGCAGATCACTCGGCGGATCTCGACGTCGTATTCCAGGAACGGCACGAACTCCGCCCAACTGCTCCGCCAGAGCTGGATGATCGCCGGATACCGTCCGCCCCACTCGGCGGCGAACTCCTCGAACCGGTCCTTCGCTGCCGACTCACTGGGAGCGGTATAGACGGGCTTGAGCGACTTCACGATCGCGTCGCGGTGCTGCCGGCCCGCATAGCGGAACGAGTTCCGAATGAGGTGCACGATGCACTGCTGCACGACCGTCTGCTCCCAAGTCGTGTTGATCGCTTCCGGCAGACCCTTCAAACCATCGCAGACGGCGATGAGCACGTCCTCCACGCCCCGGTTCTTCAGCTCGGTGAATACCTGCAACCAGAACCTCGCGCCCTCACCACCGTCCCCGGCCCATATCCCGAGGATCTCGCGTTCCCCGCTCGTGGTGACGCCCATCACGACATAGAACGGGGTGTTACGGACCTGCCCGTCCCGAACCTTCACTATCGAATCGCGTCGACGAAGATCACCGGATACAGCGGGTCTAGCGGACGAGAAGTCCATTCGGCGAGCTCGCCAGCGACTTTCTCCGTGATGCGGCTGATGGTGTCTTTGGAGACCTTCGCCCCGTAGACCTCATCGAAATGCGCCGCGATCTCACCAGTCGTCAGCCCGCGCGCGGTCAGCGACAGCACGATCTGATCGACCCCGTCCAGTCGGCGCTTGCGCTTGGGGACGATCACCGGCTCGAACGACCCATCACGGTCTCGGGGCACCTCGATCTCGACGGGCCCGATCTCCGTGAGCACCGTCTTCACGCGAGTCCCGTTGCGCATGTTCTCCGCGATCGGGGTTCCGCCGTGCTCATGCCCGAGATGCTCAGTCAGCTCCGCGTCCAACGCGGTCTCGAGCACGTTCTTCGTGAGCTGGCTGAGCAGGCCTCCCGGCCCGGTCAGGCTCACGCCCTCCTCTTTCGCTTGCGCGAGCAGGCGCTGCGCGAGTTCCTTCTGATCGATGATCTCCCCGGTCACGGGATCAATCATCGCCTCGTCCAACAATTCGGTCGTGTCAGCCACGGCCATCTCCTCTCGGATCAGGCCGGACCCACACACCGTTATTCAGACAGTCCCTCTTCGCACGCTGGAGCGAACTTGCTGTCGGACACATGAGGTATGAGGAGGCTCTACAGTCCTGTGGTGGCACGCAGCAAGACGCTTTATCACCCGGCGGATCCTGTCGCATATGCGTGCATCCAGCTCATCTTCATCCGACATGGGTCGGCCATCGCACTCAGCGAGTTCGGCGAGCAGGCGGTGTCCTTTGGCGATGTGATCGTCCTCGGCGCAAACACGCTCTGCGGCGGCGAACCCGAGGGATCTGTCACTGTAACGGCGCTCTGCCTGGACCGCGACTATGTTGTGGATCAGGTCTATTGGCAGCATGCCTCTTTTCTGGCCGACCGGTTCCAGGCCCGACAATTCACCGAGGAGTTCTACTCAGAACCTGCGCAGATACTCCGCCTGGGCGAGGAGCGTGCCGGAATGCTCATGCCCTGGCTGGATGAGGTGGTATCTCTCGGTCTCGACGGGCCTTCGCCAGAGAAGTTCTTCCGAATGCAGTCCTTGTTGTTCGCTGTCCTCGAGGTGATTGTGCCATGTTTGGCGGCTCTTCACAATTGAGGGTGTGGGGTCGCCTGGCGCGTCGTTGCGGGGATAGGGGTCGAGGTCTTTCGATGATGGAGGTTCCTACGCCTTCGATCCGAAAGACCTCGACGTGTCTAACGCTACCTTTGCTGCCCCTGATCTGACGACGTTTTGCCGACTTGATGAGTTGGGTTTGGTCGCTGTGGGTCAGCGTCTGGAACGTGCCCGGGCGGTACTGCGCTGTCGGGTTGTGGCCCCTGACCAGTGGTGCCGCCGGTGTGCGCAGGCCAGGTCCGTGACTCGGTGATCCGTCGTCTAGCGCATGAACCGCTTGGGTGGCGCCCGACCACGCTCGAGGTCGTGGTGCGCCGTTACAGGTGCGCTGGGTGTGGGCACGTGTGGCGCCAAGACACCAGCGCTGCGGCCGAACCCAGGGCGAAGCTGACCAAGCGCGCCTTGCGGTGGGCTTTGGAAGGCCTTGTGGTTCAACACTTGTCGGTGGCCCGCGTGGCCGAGAGCCTCGCGGTGGCATGGAACACCGCGAATAACGCGATCTTGGCCGAGGGAAAACGGTTGCTGATCGATGCTCCGCACCGTTTCGATGGAGTCAATGTCATCGGGGTCGACGAGCACGTCTGGCGGCACACCTCTAGGGGTGACAAGTACGTGACTGTGATCATCGATTTGACCCCCGTGCGAGACGGAACAGGCCCCTCACGACTCCTCGATATGGTCGAAGGGCGTTCGAAAGCAGTGTTCAAGGACTGGCTCACGGATCGACCCTCAACTTGGCGCGAGGGGGTCGAGATCGTCGCGATGGACGGCTTCACCGGGTTCAAGTCAGCTGCCGCTGAAGAACTCCCAGATGCGGTCACGGTCATGGACCCGTTCCACGTCGTTCGCCTGGCAGGAGACGCACTAGAACAGACCCGGCGCAAGGTCCAACAACACATCCACGGGCGACGCGGACGCAAGGGCGATCCGCTCTACTCGTGTCGGCGAACCCTGCTGACCGGAGCTGGACTGTTGACCGACAAACAGTACGACCGCATCACCGGCCTGTTCGCCGATGAACGGTACGTGGAAGTCGAGGTCGCCTGGCACCTCTACCAGAACGTGATCACCGCCTACCGTGAACCCGACCGGGGCCTGGGTAAGTTCTTCCTTAACCACCAGATCGAGACCCAGTACCCGAGCATCCCTACCGAGTGCACCGAGGCCCGCCGCCTTGCTGCGACCCTCAAGAGGCGTGCCAAGGACGTTCTGGCCTACTTCGATCGGCCCGGCACGTCCAACGGGCCCACCGAAGCCACCAACGGACGCCTCGAACACCTACGCGGCTCCGCCCTCGGATTCCGCAACCTGGGCCACTACATCGCGCGTGGACTCCTCGAATGCGGCGGATTCAGACCCCAACTACACCCTCAATTGTGAAGAGCCTCTTTACTGGTGCCGTGAGCCCGTCGATCATGCCCGCAGCTACGTCGCAGGCCATCTTCAATCAGTTCACCGAGCTTCTCTCGTCGGCCCTGCTCGCACTCGTGGTACTGAGCCTGTTCCTGGCGATGGGCGGTTGGCTGTCGAGTTTGTCCCGCGCGGCGCGGTCATTGCAACGCACAGCGAGTTCCAGCTTCACCGCGTTGCGGCAGAGCGCTGATCGGCGCGGGCTGGGCACCGGGAGCTTCGGCCGTGTAGTCGAGAAATTGCGCCCTGGGCTCATCGCCGGGACTGTCGGTGCCTGCGTGCTCCCGCTGTTCCTGAATCGCCCGGTATTGGTGGGAGGTGTCACTACGACGTTGCTCGTGGTGATCGCGGTACTTCTCATCATTGAACTCGTCCGTCGTCCGGTGGATCCTGTCATCGGCACGGAATCGGGAGAAGTCGACGCGGTGGAATCGGCTGGTAGTGCCTGAACGGGATGTGTGAGCTGACTTTCAGCTCGGGCAAGTTCTTTGGGGTGGCGTGCGAGTGTGCTGAGCATCTGGCTCGTCTCGTGCGGGTTCCGCCTACTTTGAGGTGTTCGAACCGCGGTCTGCGGCCTTGTCCTTGAGGAAGAGCAGTGGCAAGAGCCACCCGCCAATGGCAGTGACGATCCAGACGATCAGCGACGCCAAGATCCCGGTCGTGATACCTGAGATCGTGAGCCCGTCCGGAACGAGCGACGCGACGAGGAGCGCAACAAACGTTGAGACGAGGCCGATTCCACCCAACACGCGAGGTGCGTGCTTCCGCGTACAGCCATGCGACCAACGCATATCGAATCCGCGATGCCGTTGCCTTGCGGTGCTGTCGTCATCGAACTCTTATCCAGATCGAATAACGCCGGGCTTTCTTAATCCGCCTCAAGATCACCAAGGAAAAGGGTGCCTGCATTCGCTTAGGGGAATATTCACCGCCACAAGACTCAAACCGAGCAATGCCGGGAGTAGTAGTGCGTCTGAAAGGGTGGAGCTAAGGGGACTCGAACCCCTAACCCCCTGCTTGCAAAGCAGGTGCGCTACCAATTGCGCCATAGCCCCTCACACCAAGCGCCTCACGGCACTCAGCAATATGGTCAGTATCGAAACACTGACCCGACCGCCCATCCTATCGTGGATTAGAGCGTGTCTGTCACCTCGGCCCACAGATCGCGGGCTTCATCCTGTTCGGCGATGGCACGCCAGACCAGATAACCGACACCTGCAACAGCTGCCAGCAGTAACACCTTTTTCATGCTCGTCCTCCTTATGAGACGACCGTGGGCCTTGGAGGACTTGAACCTCCGACCTCTTCGTTATCAGCGAAGCGCTCTAACCGCCTGAGCTAAAGGCCCGAATGTGCCACCCCGAAAGATCACCAACTCGATGGGGTCACGGCGTATGACCTTACCCTAGTTTTCCGCCGCACTCAAACTCGCCTATCACTCGTCGGTCAACGTGACCGTCACACCGCCCACCAGCGTCGCTGTCAGGTTATACAACAGGGAGAAAACAGTGGACAGAACCGTCAGAACCACCACATCAACCAAGGCAACAATCGTCGCCATTGACATGGTCCGCTCGAAGGTCACCCACTGCAGGATATTGAACTTCTCAGCGTCACCGGCAATCTCCCCAATGGTGTCGTTGATTGAGGTGAAGACGTGCATTCCGTCCAAGATCAGCCAGAAGATCGCCGCTGCAACGACGATCATGATGCCCACCGCGAACGAGATCAGGAACGAGAACTTCAGCACCGACCAAGGGTCAAGCCGCGATACCGTCAGACGCACCCGCCGCGGGCCAGCAGCCGACTTGCCCTGCGCTGCCGCACCCGCAGCACCCCCCGCAATACCAGCGGACTTCTTGTCAGCACCACCACGCTTAGCGGTACCTGCGGCGTCCGCATTGCGCGTAGCGCCACTTGCCGGACTCGACGCAGCAGTCTGCGTGCCTGCAGGACTCGCAGGGGTCGGTTCTGAGGTTGCAACATCTTCTGCCTGAGCAGCACTGTCTTGACTAACCACAGCGGTGCCTTGCGTCACAGCCTTAGCAGAGCGCCGCACCGGTGCCGTGCCCATACTCGACGCATTAGCCTCGTCGGTTGTCTCGGTCACAGCACTGGAAGTCGTTCCCGACTCTGCCTTTGTCTTCTTGCCCTTAGCCACGGTTTCCTAACCTTCTGCGTCGATTCCCGGCACCCGAATCATCGTGCACGGTGCACGCTACTGGTCACTATTGTGCACGACCTCGCTGGTGACAGCTTCCGAATCTTCCGTGTCCTCTTCAGGTTCGGCATTGCGTGCCACCGCAATAATGCGGTCATTCTTGTCGGGCTTAGCGAAGATCACACCCTGCGAAGTACGCGATGTCGGCTTGACTTCACGCACTGCACTACGCACGATCTTGCCACGTTCCATAATGACGAGCACTTCATCGTCGTCGCTGACCACCAGTGCACCAACCAAGTCGCCCTTGGCTTCCGGCAAGGTCGCCACCTTGATGCCCAGACCACCGCGGCCTTGGACGCGGTACTGCTCGGTGACCAGTTCGGTGCGCTTGGCCATGCCGTTCTGAGTCACGGTGAACAGATACGCACCCTCAGTGATGACGTCGAGGGTCAGCAACTCGTCCTCACCGCGGAACTTCATTCCGGTCACACCGGAAGTCGCCCGGCCCATCGGACGCAACGCGTCGTCCGTAGCGGCGAAGCGTAGCGACTGACCCTTACGCGAAACCAGAATCACATCCTGATCAGCGTTGACCAATCGTGCCGAGACGAGCTCGTCCGCCGCACCTTCGGCATCCTCACGCAGATTCACCGCGATCAGACCGCCGGAACGGCTCGAATCGTACTCACTCAACCGGGTCTTCTTCACCAAGCCGCGCTTCGTCGCAAGCACCAGGTACTCGGCGGCCTCGTAATTCGGAATGTCCAGCACCTGCGCGATGTGCTCACCCGGTTGGAAGGCGAGCAGGTTGGCCACGTGCTGACCCTTGGCGTCACGACCGCCCTCCGGCAGTTCGTAGCCTTTAGCCCGGTAGACCCGCCCCAGGTTCGTGAAGAACAGCAGCCAATGGTGCGTCGACGTGACGAAGAAGTGATCGACGAGGTCGTCTTCACGCAGTTGCGCACCGCGCACACCCTTGCCACCACGACGCTGCGCGCGATACTGGTCGATCTTGGTGCGCTTGACGTAACCGCCACGGGTGATGGTGACGACCATCTCCTCTTCGGCGATCAGGTCTTCCATCGACACTTCACCGTCGAACGGCAAGATGGTGGTGCGGCGGTCATCGCCGTACTTCTCAACGATTTCGGCCAGTTCGTCGCCGACGATCGTGCGCTGACGCTCCGGGCGAGCCAGGATGTCGGTCAGATCCGCGATCTGGCGTTCCAGCTCGTCGTGATCGTCGATGATCTTTTGCCGTTCCAGTGCAGCGAGACGGCGCAGTTGCATCGCGAGGATCGCGTTGGCTTGAATCTCGTCGATCTCAAGCAACGACATCAGACCGGAGCGTGCATCATCAACCGTTGCCGAAGCCCGGATCAGCGCGATGACCTCGTCCAAAGCATCCAATGCCTTGAGGTAACCGCGCAGAATGTGGATCTTTTCCTCAGCCTCTTGCAGCAAGAACCTGGTGCGACGCACCACCACATCAAGCTGGTGGTTGGTCCAGTGCCGCACGAAGGAGTCGATGCTGAGCACACGCGGCACCCCGTCGACGAGCGCCAACATATTCGCGGAGAAGTTGTTCTGCAACTGCGTGTGCTTGTACAGGTTGTTCAGCACGACCTTGGCGACCGCATCACGCTTGAGCACGATCACCAGGCGCTGACCGGTACGTCCGGAAGTCTCATCGCGAATATCGGCGATGCCCTGGACGCGACCGTCTTTGACGAGTTGCGCGATCTTCTCAGCCAGGTTGTCCGGGTTGACCTGGTAAGGCAATTCGGTGACGACCAGGCAAATCCGGCCGTGAATCTCCTCGACATTGACCACAGCACGTTGCGTGATCGAGCCGCGTCCGGTGCGGTACGCCTCGTCGATGCCGCGCCGACCCAGAATCGTGGCACCAGTCGGGAAGTCGGGACCCTTGACACGTTCGATCAGCGCTTCGAGCAACTCTGCCGGGCTTGCCTCGGGATTGTCGAGGTACCACTGCACGCCGGAAGCGACCTCACGCAGGTTGTGCGGTGGAATATTCGTGGCCATACCCACCGCGATACCCGCGGAACCGTTGACCAGAAGGTTCGGGAACCGAGCCGGCAACACCACCGGCTCTTGGGTACGACCGTCGTAGTTGTCCTGGAAGTCCACGGTGTCGCGATCGATGTCACGTACCATCTCCATGGCGATAGGCGCCATGCGGCACTCGGTGTATCGCGGCGCTGCGGCCGGGTCATTACCCGGTGAACCGAAGTTCCCTTGTCCTGCCACCAGTGGGTAGCGCAGTGACCAATCCTGGACGAGCCGCACCAGTGCGTCATAGATCGCGCTGTCCCCGTGCGGGTGGAACTTGCCCATCACGTCGCCGACCACACGCGAACACTTCGAGAATGCCCGGTCCGGACGGTACCCACCGTCGAACATGGCGTACAGGACACGCCGGTGCACCGGTTTGAGACCGTCGCGTACGTCAGGCAGCGCTCGCCCAACAATGACCGACATCGCATAGTCGAGGTACGAACGCTGCATCTCTAGCTGCAGGTCCACCTGTTCGACGTGATCGCGTGATACCGCGATAGCGCCGGGATCATCCGGTTCAAGCGGGTTGCTGGGAGGTACTACTGGGGTTTGGTCGTCGCTCACTGACAAGACCTTTCATCATTACTTTGCCGTGGACCTGGTCGCTTGTGGACTGTCACGCGGCTAGATATCGAGGAACCGAACGTCCTTGGCTTTACGTTGAATGAAGTCACGGCGCGATTCGACATCTTCGCCCATCAGAACGGAGAAGATCTCATCGGCGGCCGCGGCGTCGGATAGCGTCACCTGCAGCAAGGTACGGGTTTCAGGGTCCATCGTGGTGTCCCACAACTCGGAGTAGTCCATCTCGCCCAGACCCTTGTAGCGCTGAATGCCGTTGTCCTTGGGGATGCGCTTGCCCTCGGTCAGGCCCTGTTTCAAGAGCGCGTCACGTTCCTTGTCCGAGTAGACGAATTGGTGCTCAGCGTTGGACCACTTCAGGCGGTACAACGGCGGCTGGGCCAGATAAACGTGACCGTGTTCGATCAGCGGCCGCATGTAGCGGAACAACAGCGTCAACAACAAAGTGCAGATGTGCTGGCCGTCGACATCGGCATCTGCCATCAGCACGATCTTGTGATACCGCAGCTTTTCCAGGTCGAAGTCTTCGCCAATACCGGTTCCAAACGCTGTGATCAGTCCTTGAACCTCGGCGTTGGACAGCGCGCGGTCCAGTCGAGCACGCTCGACGTTCAGGATCTTGCCTCGGATCGGCATGATCGCCTGATTGTGCGGGTTGCGACCGCGCACCGCGGAACCACCTGCGGAATCACCCTCAACGATGAAGATCTCGCACTCTTCCGCCTTATTCGATTGGCAGTCTTTGAGCTTTCCGGGCATCGAGTTCGACTCGAGCAGTCCCTTACGACGAGTCGCCTCGCGTGCCTTGCGCGCCGCAAGCCGCGCCTGCGAGGCCTGAATCGCCTTACGAATGACGTCTCTGGCTTCATTGGGATGCGAGTCCAGCCAGTCACCGAGCTTCTCGTTGACGATGGACTGCACGAAGGTCTTCGCCTCGGTGTTGCCGAGCTTGGTCTTCGTCTGACCCTCGAACTGCGGTTCGCCGAGTTTGATGGACAGCACTGCGGTCAATCCCTCACGGACGTCATCGCCGGTGAGGTTCTCGTCCTTGTCCTTCAAAATGCCCTTCGCTCGGGCATACCGGTTGATCAAGGAGGTCAGCGCGGCACGGAATCCTTCTTCGTGGGTACCGCCCTCGGTGGTGGAGATGGTGTTCGCAAAGGAGTGCACTGACTCGGAGTACGCACTCGTCCACTGCATCGCGATCTCCAGTGAGATGCGCTTCGTGGTGTCTTCGGCCTCGATATCAATGATGTCCGGGTGGACGATCTCGAACTTCTTGGTGGTGTTCAGGTGCTGCACATAGTCCATCAGACCGCGCTCGTAGCAGTACGAAATAGTCTGTGCGGTGCGTGACTCGTCGACACCATCGCCAGTGACCTCGTCCTCGGATGCTGCTTCGGGACGTTCATCAGTCAGTGTGATGCGCAGGCCCTTGTTCAGGAACGCCATTTGCTGGAAGCGAGCGCGCAGGGTTTCGAAGTCGTAGTGCGTTGTCTCGAAGATCCCTGGGTCAGCCCAGAAGGTCTGTGTGGTTCCGGTCTCTTCGGTCGGTTCTCCTTGGACGAGTTCAGCCACCGGCTTGCCGCCGTCAGCGAATTCCTGCGTCCAGAGGTGGCCATCGCGGCGCACCTGCGTGACAACGCGAGTCGACAGTGCATTGACCACCGAAATGCCGACACCGTGCAGACCGCCGGAGACGGCGTAACCGCCACCACCGAATTTTCCACCGGCGTGCAAGATTGTCATGACGACCTCGACCGTGGGACGGCCTTCGGTCGGGTGCATGGCAACAGGAATGCCTCGGCCGTTGTCGGATACTCTCACTCCGCCGTCAGCGAGCAGTGTCACTTCAATGTGATCGCAATAACCGGCGAGGGATTCATCGACAGAGTTGTCTACCACCTCGTACACCAAGTGGTGCAGACCGCGTTCTCCGGTCGATCCGATGTACATTCCGGGACGCTTGCGCACAGCTTCGAGACCCTCGAGAACTGTGATGGCGCTAGCGTCGTAGTCCGCCTCGACCCGGTGATTCAGCGATTCATCGATTTCTTGTGTTTCACCGGCGACGGTGTCAGGCTCAGTCACAGCCGTGGTCACTCCTTGTTGTTGCGTACAGGTAGGTCCCGCGATTGATATCCGGGCCACGCGCTGAGCAATTTCGGCGCACCGTGCCCGTCACGTTGCGTACTGTTAACTGTGAGGTCTTCAGCACCTTCAACCCATCGGACAACACACTGATCCTACCCGAATACCACCCCACTTTGCGGTATTTGGGCGCGAAAGGTCCCTTATACGCACTGAACCCCTTGGCATGATGGCCCCCTCATGTGCCGGGCATCATGCGACCAACGGCGAATTTCGAGGCCCATCCACGGCGGGCCGCATTCTCGGGTTCGGACTTCGCCGCCAGGCGGACTTCAGCTCAGGAGTTATCCCCAGGTGTCGCGAGGCCCGCGCCCCGGCACTGACTTCGCTCCACGTTTGAACGATCGTGTCGAGGGACCGAGGACTTTGATATCGGCCACCACATCCTCGCCTACTTCTCGCGCGAAAGCCGCAAGCATCTGACCCGTCAATAGGTTGAGCTGGCTGGCCCACGCCGTCGACGAAGCCCGTACCACCAACGTTCCGTCTGAGAATTCCAGAGGTTCGCAATGATCCGCGATCTGGTCTCCCACAATCGAACGCCACCGGCCGATCACCGCTGCGACCGATAGTTGATCGCGCCAGCCGTGAGTGTTGACCAGTGTGCGAAGGGAGTCTGCGAGCAGCATCGGGTCGCGGGTAGCGACCTTTCCCGACGCATCGGTGCGAGGTCTTGGATAGCCGGTCCGCGGGCGCGCGCCGCGATGCGCCGCAGCCGATTTGATGCGCTGCAAGATCGTGCGGCCGAACTGATCCGCGGCGGGCCCGGTGACATCAGGCGGCTCAAAGGACACGGGTCACCTCAGCCTGCATGACATCAAAACGGCGTCCATCGAGTCCCTCAGGAACGTCTTCGGCGACCGCGGCCGTGATCAACACCTGCTTGGCACGAGCCACACGTTCGACAAGGCGGTCGCGCCGTTTCACATCCAGTTCGGCAAAGACATCATCCAGAATGATCACTGGTTCTGCGTCATTGCCCCACGGCACCCACTGGTGTGATTCATGTTGCGGCCCGACGGTGAGCAGATCGTAGGAAGCCAATCGCAACGCCAGTGCAAACGACCATGACTCGCCATGTGACGCATACGATTTCACCGCCAGGTCATTGATCGTCAAGACGACATCATCGCGGTGCGGCCCGACAAGAGTAACCCCACGTTGCAGTTCTTTGGCACGAAGCTTCGCCAACGTGTCGAGTAGCTGGGCCTCGATCATGGCCTCTGAAATGGTCGTGGCGGCACCGATCATTTGCTCGTCATCGGCATAAGCATCCAACGACGACCGATACATCGCGGTTGCGACGCCCTGACCAGCAGAGACCTCATCATAGCTACGGGCGATATGGGGTGCGAGCTCCTGAACAATCCCGTGTCGCAGATGCGTGATCTTGGCGCCGAGCTGGGCCAGTTTCGCATCCCAGACCTCTAGTGTGTGCAGATCGAATCCGCTTTCATCGCTGCCGCGACGCGGGCCAGAGGCTGTTTTGAGCAAGGTGTTACGTTGCCGAAGCACCCGCTCGTAATCAGCCAGTACTGAAGCGAAACGTGGTGCAAGCTGGACACAAAGCACATCGAGAAAGTCCCGACGGGCATCTGGATCACCTTTGACGAGGACGAGATCTTCCGGAGCGAAGGTCACCGCATGAAGCAGTCCGAGAATGTCCCGGGCTCGCGTCAGCGAGCCGCGATTGATTCGCGCACGGTTACTCTTTCCCGGAACGATCTCAACTTCGACGGTGCTTGCTCGATCACCACGAACAATGCGCGATCGGATCACCGCGCGCCCGGTCCCGGCCCTGATCAGGGGTATTTCACTGGCAACGCGGTGACTGCGCAACGTCGCCAAATAGCCAATGGCCTCGACGATATTGGTTTTCCCCTGACCGTTGGGGCCGACAAAGGCGTTAATGCCTTCACCCAACTCGACATCGACATGCTCGTAGGAGCGAAAATCGACCAGGGAAAGATGCGAGACGAACATAGTCACCCACCGGACTCAGTGCTGGGCAATGAGCCTTACCTATGAAGTGAAACGAATCGGAACAAGCAGATAGCGGTAGTCATCGACTACATCACCATCGGCGCTCTTCTGACCCAGGAACTCCACCGGCTTGTTCGGGTGAGTGAAGCCCAGCCGAACAAACGGCTCGCCCAGGGCTGTCAGACCGTCGAGCAGGTAGTGCGGATTGAAGGCAACTGAAATTTCCTCACCGGTCAGTTCTGCTTCGAGAACCTCGGATGCCTGAGCATCGTCACCCTGACCGGCGTCGAGAACAACTTGCCCCTCCGAGAACGACAGTCGGATCGGACTGTTGCGTTCAGCGACCAGTGCAACACGCTTGGTTGCATCAATCAATGCTTGGGTGTCGACAATCGCTTGGATCGGAGTCGATTCTGGGAAGAGACGACGCACATGCGGGTAGTCGCCATCTTCAAGCTGGGAAGTGGTGACTCGTCCACCCGCCATAAAGCCGATGCGGTCCATACCGCCACCGACCTGCAAGCCAACGTCAACTCGTCCAGCAGAACCGAAGGATTTAGCGGCTTCGCTCAAGGTACGAGCACGTACCAATGCGGCTGTGGACAGCCCTGGCTGGGCGGGCTGCCACTTGATCTCGCGCAACGCGAGACGGTACCGGTCAGTGGCGAGCAAGGTGATCGTGTCTTCTTCGACTTCCACGCGCACCGTTGTCAGCAGCGGGAGGGTGTCGTCTTTGGATGCGGCAACGGTCACCTGTGCAACCGCGTGGGTGAACTCGTCCGAATCAATGGAGCCGACCAACTCTGGCAACTCCGGCAATGTCGGGTATTCCTCAACGGGCATAGTGAGCAATGTGAAGCGGCTCGCACCGCAAACCAGCGACGCTTTGCTGCCTTCGGTGGTCACCTCAACTGGTTTGTTGGGCAGTGCGCGGGAGATCTCAGCGAGGAGTTTGCCCGATACAAGAATCGTTCCAGGCTCAGTGACCTCAGCAGGAACTTCAGAACGAGCCGATACTTCGTAGTCGAAGGTGGCCAATGAGATGGCACCATTTTCTGCCGACTTGATCAACACACCTGAGAGCACTGGAGCAGGGGGGCGTTGAGGTAACGTGCGAGCCGTCCAGGTGACAGCTTCCGCAAGAACGTCACGCTCCAAACTGAACTTCATCATTCACCTCGAAATCATCTGGTCACGACATACCTGGCTGTAACCCTACGTCACATCCGGGTGTGGTGTGTATAGCAAAAGTATGTTGGTCACTTCATCGAAACGGAATCAATGCTGAGCAGGATTGCATCCTCATGACGGTCTGTGAATTCTGGCTCGGATAAATATGTAGTAGTAGTCATAGGGTGTGTGGAAAATGTGGAAACCGATCGGCAGCCGTGTAATCACAATAATCTCGGCTGTGACTTCATTCGGGGATGACCGGTGGATCGCCTAGATTCGTTGTGGAAGTTTGCTTGACGTCCACGTGCTGTCCCCCAATTGATTGTCATTCATCCACCAGGAATTGTGATTTATTCCACCGATGTCCACAGGGGTTTCCACAACTGGGGATTCTTGCAACGTGAAGTTGAGATTGAGGGTTGTGGATACCGCTCAGATGCGGTGTTGTTGTTTGATTCGTGCGGTCAGTTCTGTCACCTGGTTGTAGGTGGAGCGGCGTTCCGCCATCTGTTCGGCTATCTTGCGGTTTGCATGCATGACAGTGGTGTGGTCACGATCGCCGAACTGCTGGCCAATTTTCGGCAGTGACAAGTCGGTGAGTTCGCGGCATAGATACATGGCGATCTGACGGGCGTTGACCAGGGACCGTGATCGGGATTTGCCGCATAGGTCGTCAATAGTGAGGTTGAAGTAACTAGCGGTTTGCGCGATAACAGTGCTTGCGGTGATCTGCTGTGCCGCGTCGTCTGTGATCAGGTCTTTGAGCACTATTTCGGCCAGGGAGAGATCGACGTCTTGTTTGTTCAGATTGGCGAATGCCGTCACACGGATCAGTGCGCCCTCGAGTTCGCGGATATTGGACGAGATCCGTGAGGCGATGTACGAGAGCACATCGTCGGGAGCATTGAGCTGCTCCGCACTGGCCTTCTTGCGCAAAATTGCGATACGGGTCTCTAAGTCAGGCGGCTGAACATCTGTGAGCAGACCCCATTCGAAGCGGGACCGGAGCCGGTCTTCGAATCCGTTGAGTTGCTTTGGCGGCAGATCCGAGGTCAGTACGATCTGCTTATTGGAGTTGTGCAGCGCATTGAAAGTATGGAAGAACTCTTCCATGGTCTGTTCTTTGCCCTGCAGGAACTGGATATCGTCGATCAGCAGCAGATCGACATCGCGGTATCGCCGCTGGAAGGCCCCTGACTTTCCTTCGGAGATCGAGTTGATGAAATCGTTGGTGAACTCCTCGGAGTTGACGTAGCGCACTCGCATGTGTGGAAACAGACCGAGGGTGTAGTGACCGATGGCATGGAGCAGGTGAGTCTTGCCGAGCCCTGAATCGCCATAGATGAACAGCGGGTTATAGGCACGAGCAGGGGACTCGGAAACCGCCACCGCTGCAGCATGCGCAAAGCGGTTGGACGAACCAATCACAAAGGTGTCGAAGGTGTACTTCGGGTTGAGTCGACCCTGTTCGGCCGTGGACGACGGCGACGTTTTTTGCGCTTGCACCGGTCCTGGTGACTCCTGGACATAAGGATCTCGTTGATTTGCCACGGGATAGGTAGCGGCTGGAGTTCCATAAGGCTCGGGCGCGACAACTGGGATGGGATTGGTGCGTACCTGATCGGTTGGTGTCGAGTCATCAGCCGTCGGGTTGAGCGCGGTGTCAACGGTGACGAGGTATTTTGCTTCAGTGCCAAGAACTTCGCTGAGACATGAATCGATGAGCGGGCGAAGGTTGGCTTCGAGGTAGTCACGGGTGTTATCGCTACCGACTGCGACCAGCAGAGTGTTGTCGAAATAGCCCATCGGTTGGATCAGACCGACGACTCCGAGCTGACGCGGCGAAATGTCGGGATGGTTCCGCAGCAATTCGAATGTGGTCTGCCACAGTTCGGCAGGGTCATGATCTGACAACTCATCTTCTCCTTGCTGACTAGCGTGATCCCGACACAGGTTTTTCCACATGTGGGGATTGCGCTATTTCCAGTTGCTGTCAGTAATCGAATGACATGACTGGCTCATTTCGCACAATATCCGTCCACAGAGTTTTCCACAGATGTGGGTAGTGAGCAAGCATGACTGTGTCACTCGTTCGTTGGTCGGATTATTTGGCGGTGGCAACTGTCATCGCCATAGGTGATTTGACGCTTGATCCGCAAGCACGTAGGATTCTGTAGTTCTTGTGGTGTGCTGTGTCATGCCCGGAATCGGCATCATTGCGACTGGCTGTGTTCACAGCGTTCATCGCCATGACAGGTACCCGATCCCGACCGCACAGTGCGACCGCATTTTCCCAGAGGTGTTCACTAGACGCCTCACCCATTGACAATGTTGGAGTTTCTCGTGAGCAAGCGCACCTTCCAGCCGAACAACCGGCGTCGTGCAAAGGTCCACGGCTTCCGCCTGCGGATGCGCACGCGTGCTGGCCGAGCAATCCTGGCGGCTCGTCGCCGCAAAGGCCGATCCGAGCTCTCAGCTTGATCTGTGCTGCCTGCGCTGCACCGATTACGCCAGTCTGAAGAATTCGACTGGGCTGTTCGTGGCGGCGTGCGCGCCGGCCGCAACTGCGTAGTAGTTCACATGACCCGTGCTGCTGGTGATTATCCAGCTCGCGCGGGTCTTGTGGTATCTAAGGCAGTCGGAAACTCTGTGGTTCGCTCGAGGGTCAAACGTAGAATTCGTGAAGCATTGCGACCGTTGATGAATGAACTCGCACCTGGAACGCTATTGGTGGTCCGAGCATTGCCGGCTTCAGCGGCCGCTTCATGGGCGCAGTTGCAGTCTCAAGTGTCCAGTGGCGTTCATCAGTGTGAAGAAAAATGGCGAACACGATCGAGGGTAGATGTACGACCCAAAGGCGCTCAGCCATGAGCGATGTGGTCGAGTCCAGGACTATCTCGGGCAATCCCAGTATCCTGGTGCGCAGCATCCGTTGGTATCAGCGGAAAGTATCGCCGTATCTGGGTCCGCGGTGCCGGTTCTATCCAACCTGTTCCCACTATGGTCTTGAGGCTGTGGAACGGTTTGGTGCATTTCGAGGTTTGGTTTTGACCGTGTGGCGACTGATGCGTTGCAATCAGTTTTCGCGCGGTGGCATTGATGATGTCCCCGAGACATTTCGGATGTCGATTCATGCTTACGACAAGGATGACGACAAGTAGTCAAGACATCACGACTACGTGATCGTCACAGTGATGAAGGAGTAAGTGACCGATGGGTCAGATTATGGCGCCATTCGAGTGGGCCGTCGCATGGGTCATGTACCTCTGCCACGAAGCACTGGCATTTATTTTCCCTGGTGACGGGAGTTCCAGCGCCGAGTGGGTACTGTCGATTGTTGGCTTGGTGATCGTGATGCGCGTCATCATGATCCCGCTGTTCTTCCGGCAGATCAGGGCATCGCGAGCTCAGATGTTGCTGCAGCCGGAAATGCAGGCCATTCAAAAGAAGTATAAGAACCGGAAGGATCCCGCGGCACGGGAAGCGATGAGCCGCGAGACCATGGCGTTGTACAAGAAGCATGGCACCAGTCCATTGGCGTCTTGCATGCCGATCCTGGTGCAGGCACCGTTCTTCTTCGCACTGTTCCGCGTGCTTCAAGCACTGCCTCGTATTGCCGCTGGCGAGCGTGGCTCTATTGGTCCGATGGACCAAGTCACCGCAGCCGCAGCTGAGCAATCCACGATTTTCGGTGCCCAGTTGTCATCGTGGTTCCTGCAGACCGGTGCGGGAACGGAAACTCGAATCGTCTCGATCATCTTGATCTTGGCAATGGCCTCAACCCAGTTCATCACTCAGCGCCAACTGACGATGAAGAACATGCCACCCGCGGCGTTGCAGGGGCCCATGGCTCAGACTCAGAAGATCATGATGTACGGTATGCCAGTCATCATGGCCATCTCGGGTGTCAACTTCCCGATCGGTGTGCTGATCTACTGGACGACAACGAACCTCTGGTCGACAGGTCAGCAGTTCTACACGATTCGGAAGATGCCGGCTCCGGGTTCGGAAGCAGAGAAGCGATACAACGAACGTCGTGCAAAGAAGGCGGCGCATAAAGGCATAGTGCTCGACTCCGATCAGCCGACTGTGATCAAGCAGCCGACGGGCCAACGGGAACAACCCGTGAGCAAATCGCGTCAGAAGAAGAAGTCCAAGAAGCGCAAGTGACGATTCGCGCCTAGGTTTTATGCCATGTTCGCCGTCATCAGGTTGGGTGACGGAAGACAGAACAAGTGGCATTGTCGAAAGGAATGACCTTGTCTACTGAGACATCTGCAGTCGAGAATGCCTCGACGAATCAGCTTGAGGAAGAAGGCGAGATTGCCGCCGACTACCTCGAGGAATTGCTCGACATCGTAGATCTCGATGGTGATATCGATATTGACGTAGAGCGTGGGCGAGCAGCCGTCGCGATCGTCGCTGATGATGCCGATGAGCTCAAGCGTCTTATCGGTCGCGACGGGGAGGTGCTCGATGCGCTACAAGACCTCACTCGTCTGGCAGTGCAATCGCGCACAGGTGAGCGTTCGCGACTGATGCTTGATATCGGTGGGCACCGTGCAGCGCGACGCAATGAACTGGTCGCGTTAGCCGAGTCAACCATCGAAGATGTCCGCAAGACAGGGAACCCCGTAGCGCTGTCTCCGATGAACGCTTTTGAACGCAAGGTTGTCCACGACACGATCACCGGCGCCGGACTTCTCAGTGAGTCCTTCGGAGAAGATCCGAGTCGATACGTCCAGGTTTCCCTCCCCGCTGAGGCATAGCGCGATGCAGGATTTTTCGCGGTCCACATGGCTTCGAAACCGCTCACGTTTCACGTGAAACATAAGCGGCCCGATTAACCTGGCAATGTTTCACGTGAAACGGTGCCGGGCAGCAAGCAGATGTCGATAACGCGTCACTGATGTTTCACGTGAAACAATTCCGCTGTCGTACCGCCCAGTCGCAAAAGAAAGGGGAGGGAGTGAGCCCAGTCAATGCTGACGATGAGAACTCTGTCGATGCTCCAACCTCGGCGGCTATCGATTTCTTCGGGTCCGCATACCCTCCGTTGCAGCGTTACGTTGAACTGCTACGGAGTCATGGGATTGAACGGGGTCTCATCGGACCACGGGAACTGCCGAAGCTCTGGGACAGGCACATCATGAATTGTGCTGCGCTGACGACCGAATTCCCTGAACAGGGTTTAATCGCCGATGTCGGAAGCGGTGCTGGACTGCCGGGGATCGTCGCGGCGATCATGCGACCTGATGCGGAGTTCGTTCTGATCGAAACCATGGAGCGCCGTGTCACGTGGTTGCTTGAAGTAGTCGAGCACCTGGCACTGACAAACGTCAGAGTGCAGCGAGCCCGAGCAGAAGACTTGGACGGTGCCATCGAGGCCGACGTCGTGACAGCTCGTGCTGTCGCGGCATTGGATAAATTGGCGCGCTGGTGCTTTCCGCTGGCTCGTGTCGGTGGCCAACTCGTACTTCTCAAGGGCGAAAGAGTTCACGACGAGGTGACCGCAGCCCGCAAGGTACTAAGAAAGTACGGCGCTGACAATGCGGTAGTCACGTCGGTGCAGCCCGTTGCGGATTATTCCGCAGCGACGGTCCTTCGATTGACTCGGACCAAGTAGCGACCAGCCTGTTGGAGGTTGTCGCAATCTGGTCGGAGGCTGACGATGTCAGTGCGAACCGCTAGGCTTATGTGTTGCGAGCGGAGAGCCCTTGGGTCAGCCGTCGTATGGGGGAGAGGCTTCGCTGCCGTTGCACGTGTAGGTCAGTTCGGATCGTCATAGGTGCGACGGATATCGTGTTTTGTAGTAGCGATTAACTTCCCGTTGCCGGAAGCGATTCTTGGCACAGATCAACCCGGTCTGTGCTTGTGGTGAGTTTAAGGATTGAGACGTATTGTGAATGAGGGTGTGACCGCAGAGACGGAGACCCCGCTGGCGGACGAGTTGCTGGCGAACGCGGAGCGACGTCGACGACTCGATGAGCAGGTGTTCACACGACCACCGCACACGAGGGTTCTGACAGTCGCGAATCAAAAGGGTGGCGTCGGCAAGACGACCACGACGGTGAACGTCGCAGCAGCCTTAGCGCAGGCGGGTCTCAATGTGCTCGTCATCGACTCCGATCCACAGGGAAATGCATCAACGGCTCTCGGTGTCGATCACCACTCCGGCACACCGTCGATATATGAGGTATTTGTCGACGGAGCCCAGATCGCCGATGTGGTGCAACGCTCGCCGCAGTTCGACAATCTCTGGTGCGTCCCCGCCACCCTCGACTTGTCGGGGGCGGAAATCGAACTCGTGAACATGGTTTCACGTGAAACGCGATTACGTCGGGCACTAGATGCGTTCTTGGCTGCGCGGGCCACGACCGAAGAGCGGCGATTCGATTACGTGATCATTGACTGCCCACCGTCGCTCGGTTTGCTGACCGTTAACGCATTTACCGCTGGCAATGAAGTTCTCATCCCGATTCAGTGCGAATACTACGCACTAGAAGGACTGAGCCAACTGATCAAAACCGTCGAGTTGATCAAACAACATCTCAACCCGACGCTGAGGTTGTCTACGATCTTGCTCACGATGTACGACCAGCGTACGAATCTGGCGCGTCAGGTTGCTGATGAAGTGCGCGAGCACTTCCCGACTCAGACTCTTGAGACGACAATCCCACGATCGGTTCGTGTTTCAGAGGCACCCAGCTATGCGCAAAGTGTCATCACCTACGAGCCGGGATCGAGTGGTGCACTGGCCTATCGCGAAGCGGCTCGTGAGATTAATAATCGGGCAAACGGAGGAGACGAACAATGACACAGAAGCGACGGGGTCTAGGTCGCGGATTGGGCGCCCTCATCCCCAGTAGCAGTGGCGGACAAGATGGTGCTGCTCGTCCCTCCGATGTCTTCTTCACACCCAGTACGGTTGCGACTGCTGGCGATACCGAATCAGCTGCTGAGAGTGTCGAGACTGGCGAAGACAGTGCTGGTTCAACGGATGTTTCCGCTGGTCAGGACGTTATCACTGATGTTGGCGGCGTTGAACTGTTACCGGTTCCCGGAGCCGAATTCGCTGAGTTGCCCATTGATGCGATTCGCCCGAATCAGCAGCAGCCGCGCACGGTCTTCGATGAAGATGATCTAGAAGAACTCACGCAATCAATCAAGCAAGTCGGTGTTCTGCAACCCATCGTCGTTCGTGCGATTACGGATGAATCCGGACAGTTCGAGCTCATTATGGGTGAGCGTCGCTGGCGCGCGACGCGCGCGGCCGGGTTGACCGCAATTCCTGCGATCATCCGTCAAACCGCGCAAGCTGACCTGTTGCGTGACGCGCTACTGGAGAACCTGCACCGCAGTGCACTCAATCCGCTTGAAGAAGCAGCCGCGTACCAGCAGTTGCTCGATGACTTCGGATGCACGCAAGAAGAGCTCTCAGTTCGGATCGCCCGCAGTCGGCCACAGATCTCGAATACGCTGCGGTTGCTCAAGTTGCCACCGCTGGTACAGCGCCGAGTGGCAGCGGGAGTGCTCAGCGCGGGTCACGCCCGGGCACTGCTGAGATTGGAAGATCCTGCAGCCATGGAGCGCCTCGCCCAGCGGATCGTGGCCGAAGGGCTATCAGTCCGGGCGACCGAAGAGATCGCCGCATTAGGTGGTGTACCTGCGGAAACACCTAAAAAGCAGCCACGAGCAGGAAAGCGCATCGAAGCTGTGGACGACTTGGCGACTCGTCTGTCGGATCGTTTCGACACTCGAGTCAAGATCGCACTGGGGAAGCGAAAAGGACGGCTGACCGTCGAGTTCGCCTCGGTCGATGACCTCAACCGCATCATTGACGTCATCGCGCCGGGCGAAGACGGATTGTTCAAGAAGTAACAGGCAGACCATCGAGGTAGTGCTGGGCATCCAGGGCCGCGGCACAACCCGAACCCGCCGCAGTGATGGCCTGACGGTAGGTGTGGTCCACCACGTCGCCTGCCGCGAACACGCCTGGCACGTTGGTGCGGGTCGACGGGCTGTCGACGATCACGTAGCCGTTAGCGTCGAGTTCCACCTGTCCGCGCACCAGATCGGTGCGGGGCACATGGCCAATTGCCACGAACAGTCCAGCCACGTCCAGGGACGACTCGTGCCCGGTGACTGTGTCGCGCAACGTCACGCTCTCAACGCCGCTTTCGCCGTTGATCGCCACGACTTCCTTGTTCCAAGCGAAGTTCAACTTAGGATCGGCTTCGGCACGGTCAGCCATGATCTTCGACGCACGCAACTGGTCGCGTCGGTGGATCAGCGTGACTTCGGAGCCGAACCGGGTCAGGAAGGTGGCTTCCTCTACTGCCGAATCGCCGCCGCCGACCACCGCAATCGGCTTGTCCTTGAAGAAGAAGCCATCGCAGGTCGCACACCACGACACGCCACGACCGGATAGTCGTTTTTCGTCCGTAATACCCAGTTCACGGTATGCGGAACCGAGTGCCAGGATCACCGCAGGCGCAGTGTAGGCCTGTCCACCCTCAGTCAGCACGGTCTTCACATCGCCGGCCAGCGAAACCTCGGTAGCGTCGTCCCACTCGATCGTGGCACCGAAACGCTCTGCCTGCGCCTGCATCTGTTCCATCAGGGCGGGTCCCATAATTCCGTCACCGAAGCCGGGGAAGTTCTCGACTTCGGTGGTATTCATCAGAGCACCACCCGCGCTGAGGGCACCAGCAATAACGAGAGGCTCAAACCCAGCTCGTGCGGCATAGATAGCTGCTGTGTAGCCAGCAGGCCCGGAGCCGATGATGATTAGCCGGTGAGTGGTCTCAGCCATGATGATCCTTCGTTAAGTGCTTGTAGCGTGCGTGTGTTCTGCTGTTGGCAACGGCCAACGAAGACAAGTTGTTCCCACTGTATCCATCTAGGTGAACCGCCTGGTCCGTGACATTCAACCTAGATCAGATCAGATGGCGTCAAGAAAGTGAAATCTCGGCCAATCGCAGACCATATCCCTGATCGATCTCAGGTAGTTCCGTGATCCACAGCACGATCGAATCCGTTTCAGTGGGTGTATCCAGCTGAATCGTCATGTCGTGTTCGAACGCACCGGATTTCAGCAGTGTTCCGCCGTCCGGCTTATCGGGCGTGGTCGCTCGCAACTCGTACTTCCCGCCGTTGCTTTCGGTGACCAGATACACCGTGGAGACGAGCGTTTCCTCTTCGAGCTCTACGGCATAGCCAATACCTCGGCGATCATAGCCACCGAAATTAGGTGTCGCATATGTCCTGGTAGCCCAGAATGTCTGCTGGTCACCATCAAAACCGCGGTCCACCCATTCGGGATGCTCATTGTCATCGCCGTCCGGATCCAATTGCTGGGCGCTGGCGATGGCCGGTGGCGGGTAATCCGCTGCCTGGGATGTCTCATCATCGGAAGACGCGTCTGGCTCCGTGACCGGAGCGGATGTCTGCCCACGCAGCGAACGTACTTCATGGGTTGGCCCAAGATCCGCACCAATGGTGCGAAACGCCCAGAATCCTGCAAGTGAAGTCAGTCCGAGGACGAGCACCAACACCGCCAAGGTCGAGCTGACCCGGAATTGGGAGCCTGATTTCTTCGAGCCGCGGCCGGATGACCCACCGCTGCCGCGGGCAGCATTCGCTCCGCCCCGAGCCGTGCTACCACTGCTGCCCAGTGCGCCACCAGCAGCACCGACACCAACTGAACCTGCGGCCGCCGCGCCACCGGTTGCAGCTGTCGCCGCCGCGCCAACCGGCGCAAAGACCGCAGCCGCCGTCTCCGGTGCGGGCGGCAGAACGGGTGACAGCAGTGAGGCAGCGCCAGCACCCAGTGACACCCCTGAGGAGACGCGTCGTGGTGTTACCGGAGATTCAGTTCCTGTTCCTGGCAACGGTTGGGCGGGCGGCGGGGTACCCGGTGGGGTCAGGGGTCCGGACTTCGGGTCGAACCGGGAATGAGTCGGGGTACGAATCAGCGAGGGATCTGAAGCCGGGATGCTTGCGGGCTGGTTGGCGGATTCCCGGTTGCCAGACAGGCCGCTTGACGTCAGAACCGCTGTCAGCGCGTCACGATCCCACGGATCGAGGGCCGCAGCAATGGAGGCAGGGGTGGGGAATTTCTCATCGTCGCCATCGAGGACTGCCGCTAGCTCAGGATCCACGTTGCGTTGCGATCCCGCGAGTAGTGAAGAACCCAGTGCCCGCAGTTGTGTCGCGTCGACTGCGCAGGCCTCGTCGCCGTCAACGGCGTTCCCGGTCATCAGCACTGACAGAAAACCCAGTCCGAACAGCCGGGGCGTTTCGGGAGTCAGTTGCACCACGTCAGCCAAGATCTGCTGGTGATGCACACCGCGGCTGCGAGCCGCCTCCAGTGCAATCGCCAATTCGCCGAGCACTGCTCGCACAGCGCGTGGTGTCCAGTGTTCCAGTCCGATCTCGGACAGTGGCACCCCGGCGGGGTCCTCGCTGACGATGTAGGAGATTTCTTCGTCGCGGCCTACATCGAGCAACTTGACCAGACGTCGGTCTGAAACCAACGCGGCCCGCCGCGCGGCGTCCAGCACGAGATCGACATCGACGTCACTGCCCAGGCTCTGGACATGATCGGTGACGTCGACCAACAGCACTGACCGATCCAGGATGTCGTCGTGGCCGTGACGAGCCGTGACGGCACCGAGCGCAAGCGATCGGTCGTTAAGTCGGTAGCGTCCTGCGACGACTGACTCACTGCTGTGATCCACTGTGTCCTCGTCCTTGTTGTCGGTGCCAGAAAGATTAACAAGTTCACCAGTCATGGTACGTAGTGGCCCTGATAATCGCGTAAGAGCCACGCAGTCAATGCGGTGAGAGCTACGCAATCGAACGGATCAGCGGCGCCGTAACCGGCGCGTTATCGGTCCGAGCAACGTGTCCAGTTCGCGTACTCGCATGATCTTCAACAGCGCGGCGTAGAGCACGAGCAATACAGTCCCACCTGCCGCACTGACGATAAGGGCCTGTCCCCATGAATCCCCGGGGGTGAATCCGATGAGTTCGGCAACCAGCCAAGCCGGTACCGCCGCGATCAGCGCGGCGACAACGGCACGCACATGAAGTCGGATGACACGAGCCTCGTCCAGGCCGTGCAATTTGCGCCGCAAGCCGCCGTAGCGTGCCATCACAACGATGATGTTGGCCAAGGCCATAGCCGCACCGATACCCGCAACCCAATACTGGCCCGGCAGAATCAGTGTGCTGATCCAGGACAGCAGCAGCAACGACGCAGTGCCGGGCACCTGCATCCAAAACACGGTGCGACCATCTTCGAAAGCGAAGAATGCCCACTTCATCAGCACCATCGCACCAAGTGGCACAAGTCCCAAGGCCATCGTCTGCAATGCCGGGGCGGTTACGGCCACCTCGACCTCGCGCATTGACGGCACCAGTGCTTTGGTCAGTGGCTGAGCCAGCACGACCATAGCGACGGTTGCGACGATGGTGAATACCCCGACCATGCGCAGCCCGTCTGAGAGATGAGATCGTACTTTGTCGATTTCGCCGCGTGATGCCGCCCGGCTCATTCCGGTGAACAATGCCGTCGTGATCGACACGGTGACCAAAGAGTGCGGCAACAGATAGATCATCAGAGCCTGGGTGTAGGTGCCGTTGGAGGCGACCTCGGCGCTGACTCCAGTGAATCCCTCACTCACGGCGGCGTGTGGTGCAGCGGTGGCCAGACGGGTGATCCACCAGGTTCCCACCTGATCGACAAGCGTCGCCAGGATCACCCACATGCTTACGGTGCCGGCGGCTCGTAAACCGATTCCGCGTACCCCGAAACGCAACCGCCAACGGAAACCAGACCGGTACAGCGGTACGAAAAGAATGAGCGCCTGAGCGGCGATACCTCCCGTGGCGATCAGACCCAGCCAGATTGTCTGCGATGGATCCCATGCGGCCAGTGCTTCAGCGGAACCGTCGATGGAAGCTCGTCCAAAAATCCAGACATAGGCGCCAAAGCCGATGATCGACACGATATTGTTCAGCGCTGGCGCCCACATATACGGCCCGAACTGTTGTCGAGCGTTGAGCACTTGCCCCAAAATTGCGTAGAGCCCGTAGAAGAACAACTGTGGAGTACACCAGAACGCCAGTGCGGTCGCCAGCGCCAACTGGGCGGGAGTCCACGACGAATCGGTGTACAACCGCACCAGCAACGGTGCCGCAATCGTAAAGGCGATGCTGGCGACAGCAATGATCGTGGTGGCCACGGTCAGCAGCTTGTCGACATACTCCTGGCCATCACTGCGGCGGAAAGCCTTCACCAGCTGTGGCACGAGCACGGCATTGATCAGCCCCGTGGCCAACAGGGCGTAGAGCACATTGGGAAGTTTGTTAGCGATATCGAAAGCGTTGGCGATCGGGCCGGTAGCGCCCACTGCGGCGACGAGCAGTACGTTGCGCACCATTCCCAGCCCGCGTGACACGAAGGTGCCAGCAGCCATCAGTGCGGAGCCACGGCCCGCACTCGTGCCCGGTTTACCCTCGATCGGCTCGTCGTCACCGGGTATATCGGTTGGCTCGGTGCTCACGGGTGGCTTCCGGGTTCGTCGTCGGGTGATTCATTTGATGTGCTGGCCTGCGTGAGGTCCTGCGCGGCGGGTTCTTGAGGTGTCGGTCCCTGGGAAGTGCGGGTGCTGGCACGTCCGCGCTTAATCGTGCGCCAGATACCAGCGATGAGCATCAGTGCCAGTAGCGCGCCGATGATGATCGTGCCGCGTGATTCCCAATCCGCTCGGACGCGAACCGTGAAACTTGCTGGCGTAGACACCACAGTGCCGTCGGCAGACAGAAGCCTGACGAGCACGTCCACGTCGCCACTGCCCACCGCGGTCACCGGAATGTCGACGGACACTTCGGAATGAGGCGCTACCTCAACCGGGTCTATTTCAGTCGATTTGAGACGAGGGTGATCGGCAACGAGGCGCACCCCGACGGTTACAGGCTGATCGAGCGAGTTGGCGACGGTGATGGGCAAAGCGCTTGAAGCTGCAATGAGGTTGACATCCGAACCCAGAACGACGGATTGGGAAGCGAGCAGCCGGTCGACCTGGTCACTGAGCTGGTTAGCGATGTCGTTGCGAGCATTCTCATTGTCAAGCCACTGCACCGAGGTCAGCTGCCACACGGCATCAGCGATCGGGCCGGCGATCGCTGATGGATCTATCGCGATCTGAGCGAAAGTCTTCGACTTGTCCGCCAGGTCGACGAGGTCAGACCATTGTGACGGGGTGAGTCGGAAATCCGATTCAGTAGCACTGGTGCGTGGCGTGTTGCGCGGTGTTCCGTCATCGCCGAAGGCCGCGAACTCGTCCAAGGAAACAGAATTGACGAAGTCAGCGGACTCGAGGGCGGTCAGTTGGGCTCGAGCGGTTGTCACATCTGGTTCCCAGGACCGCGGCAGTGAAATGAGCACGTTGCGGCGGCGATCCGGGTTGTTACGCGCGATGACCACCAACTGGGCGAGCACCTCTTGGGCGGCGGCAGCTGGTGATGATGATCGCGTATTGGTCAGTGTCTTGCTCAGTATCGGGTCGGCCACCAGGACCGTCGAGGCGCCGTTGGCGTGTTGGACGGTGGTCACGCCACCGGGTGACACATCATCCGGGTCAACTGCTTGATAGTTGCGGCGCGCGATGACCGTAGTCGAACCGGCCGTCCAGGCACGTTCGATCAGGGTGCGACGCGGCACATTCTCACGTGGCAACGTGATCCCACTGCCCCAATACTGTGTGATCTCATCAAGGGTGTCACGCAGCGACTTTGATAGGGAAGGCGGAGCAGGCTCAGAGCCGATCACTGTCACGTCAGCATCGAACGGTTCTAGCGCGTAACTGGAATGCAACCCCGAATCTGAGCGCACTGTCGCTGCCCACTGCTTGGTCTCATCGGAGGTACGGGCTTGAAGCTGTGGCAGTGCGGCGGCGGGCAAAGTGCCCTCGGCAGCAGCAACCAGGGCGGGGTCGATCAGCCAGGACACTCCCGAAAAGTCAACAGTTGCACTGACAACTCGGCTCAGTCGGCCCTCTTCAGCGGTGTCGGTGATCAAAGCGGCAGGATTTCCCGTGATGGGAGCGGCGATAGCCACGTCGACAATCGGTACTTCGTAACTGGATTGCGGCTGCCAGATCAAGAAGGTACGCGCTATGCCGAGCTGGTGTGAAACATCGCCGACTATGCCATCAACGGTCACTGATATGCCCCTCGGGCCGAGACCGTCCGGTGATGAAAGCAGACCTAGATCTCCTGGCGGCACAGTGAGTCGCACTTTGACGGCATCGTCACCTCGAATAGTCACGGGCTCTGAGACCAGCGGACTTCCAGGATCGTCGTCATCGGCAGCAGCCAGCCAAGCACTGACCTGCTGTCGTTCTTGCATGATTACCCGCGAAATATTCAAGGTGACGTTGGCATTGAGGTCGGTGGTGGCAGGGTTGGTGACTTCGACTTCAATAACCACTTCAGACTGTGGTGTCGCGATGTGGGGAGCCACTGACACGATGGTCACCGGAATCCCATCGCGGGGTTGACTGTGAGCCGGCGGGGTGGCCAAGAGCATAGCGGTAGCAAGCACGACGATCAGGACGAGTGCTCCCGTACGGTTTCGGTGCGCTCGCTGCCTGCTGACCGAGCGCAGCCACGTCACGACAGGCCCTCGCTGGAATGTGCCGCAAAGTCGTGATCTTGCAGCCGTGTAGCGGCGATCGCAGCAATGCGTCTTTCGTTCGGGTAACTGAGCCGATCTGGAAGTTGATCCACGGCAATCCAGGCTACGTCCTCTGCCTCGGCATCGGGGTCGTTTTCGACGGTGAGGCGTCCGGAAACTGCGGCAAGCAAGTAGTGGTGCACGACTTTGTGGACGCGGCGATCCGTTCCGGTGAACCAATAGTCGATGATGCCCAGCAACGCTAGAACATGGCCTCGGATTCCGGTCTCTTCGCTGATTTCCCTGATGGCGGCCTGTGGCGGTGTCTCTTCACCTTCAAGGTGACCTTTGGGCAGACACCATTCGAGACGTCCGGCACGATTGCGGCGCGCAATGACGGCGGCGTGGGGAACCTCGTCAATGTATGTCAAAACGATTCCGCCTGCGGAAGTCTCCTCAACGACGGGCAGTGCCTCGTGACCGCCGTCGACACGCACCTCAGATGAAAGGTGCCGTGATGCGGGCACGGACGGCAATTTCAGGGCGTGACCTCCCGGCGGAGCGGGCACAGTCGTGCGCCGACTGTCGCGCTGAACCGGTTCTGACATGCACTCCACTCTACCGACTCAGTGGGCAAAGACGGGCTACGCTTAGTTTCCATGCCACTTCCCGATTCTGAGACCGACGCTACGCCGCCACATCCAGCGCTGCTATTGCATTCGGCACTCGAGACCATCGCCAATGATCACCCCGTGGCGGTCGAACTCGGTGAAGTGTTCGCGGCTGAAGGCTTCGAGTTGGCGCTCGTCGGTGGTCCGGTCCGCGATGCCCTCCTGGCTCGTGATGTCACCGATCTGGATTTCGCCACTAGCGCCAGCCCTGACGACACTGAACGTCTGTTGGCCGCCTGGGGCGACGCGCACTGGGATATCGGCAAAGAGTTCGGAACCATCGGTGCGATGCGCCGTGCGCGCGGTGATGCTGCGGCGGTCACGGTTGAGGTGACGACCTATCGCAGCGATGTTTATGACCCCACCTCGCGTAAACCGCAGGTCGCCTTCGGCGACAATCTTGACGGCGATCTGTCGCGGCGCGATTTTACTGTCAATGCCATGGCAGTGCGTCTGCCAGATCTGACTTTTGTCGATCCATTCGGTGGGCTGTCGGATTTGGCCGAGCGGGTGCTGCGCACCCCGGTGACCCCGGAACAGTCTTTCAGCGATGACCCGTTGCGCATGATGCGTGCTGCGCGTTTTGTGTCGCAACTCGGTTTCCGCATCGAGCCGGGAACCTTCCAGGCAATGTCTGCCATGGCGGAGCGCATCGCCATTGTCTCCGCCGAACGGGTTCGCGATGAACTCGTCAAACTCATGCTCGGTGCATCGCCACGGAAGGGGTTGCGGGCGCTGGTCGATTCTGGTCTGGCCGGCCATGTCCTACCGGAGTTACCCGCACTGCAGTTGGAGGTGGACGAGCATCACCACCACAAGGATGTGTACGAGCACACCCTGACCGTGGTCGACCAAGCCATGGCTTTGGAGACCGGTCCAGATGGCGCTGTTCCCAGTCCGGACTTGATCTTGCGGCTGGCTGCTTTGCTCCACGACATCGGCAAGCCGCCGACCCGCCGGTTTGAGCCGGGTGGCGGCGTCAGTTTTCACCACCATGAGCTGGTCGGCGCCCGCATGACCAAGAAGCGCATGCAGGCGTTGCGTTTCGACAAAGACACCATCAAACAGGTTGCTCGTCTGGTGGAACTGCATTTGCGGTTCCACGGCTACGGCGATGGTGAATGGACGGACTCAGCGGTGCGTCGTTACGTCACCGACGCGGGAGCGTTGTTGGAGCGGCTGCATCGGCTTACTCGCGCTGATTGCACCACTCGCAATAAGCGCCGGGCCGCGCGGCTTGCCGCGGACTATGACGATCTTGAGGCGCGCATCGCGCGGCTGGCCGAACAAGAGGAACTTGCAGCGATCCGTCCGGACCTTAATGGCGACGAGATCATGGAGATTCTGGGCATTCCGCCGGGCCGCGAAGTCGGTGAGGCCTACCGCCACATGCTCGAATTGCGGCTGGACCAAGGCCCGATGTCTCGGGACGAGGCGGTCGCTGCGCTGCGACAGTGGTGGGAACGCCGGTAGCGACGGTTGCGCCTGTCGAAGCCCACCGCTGGTTGAGCCTGGTCGAAACCGCGCGGCTCACGCGGAGGCGGCCTCGTCCGTCGAATCCGTGGAACGTGTCGGCGCGGAGACCTCGTCCTTCATCGCGATCGAACGCCTGAAGCCCCACATCCCGGCCAGGACGGTGGCTGCGCCGCCGATCCACATCAGTACCTCGATGGCTACATGATCGGCAATCGGACCGATGATCGCCATACCGATCGGCATGGTCAGCGACATGATGATCATCACCAGACCGAACACACGACCCTGCTTTTCTGGTGGGACGTGCTCTTGGAAGATGGTGAACATCGGCGTGTTCATGACGGGCACCGTGAGCCCGCACATGAACATGAACACCAGGTAGAGCCAGAAGTGCGGGGTCAGACCCAGCGCAATGGTGAAAACACCGAGCCCTAACCCGCCGTAGGCAACGAGACGCAACCGGTTGTCGAAACGTTTGGCGAGCACAGCGACGAAGACACCGGCTGCGGTCATGCCGATGCCGAAGGCGACCTCGTTGGCCATCAGATACCACTCGTCGTCACCGAATTTGCGTGCTACCAGCAGCAACGTGAGGAAACTCGGCGGTACCGCCAAGAACATGATCGTGGCGAAGTAGCCGATGAGGAACCGAAGCAGGGTGTTGCGCGCAACGTAACGCAGGCCTTCAACAAGGTCCGTGAAGTATCCGGCCGGGGCGCCTTCGTCAGAACGGTCGACCGCCTGCAGCGGGATCATCAGAAGTAGGACGATCCCGATGATTGCAGTGACCACATCCAGGAAGAACGCTGATTCGAGACCGCCGATAGCCAGCACTCCTGCGGCGATCACCGGTGCACCGATAGACATGATTGACTGCACGGACGCGTACAGCCCATTGACTCGGAGCAGTTCGCTGGCGGGGGTGATCTGCGGGATGAGTGCGCTGACAGCAGGTGCTTGGATGCCAGCACCAATGGAGCGCAATGTGAGAGCGGCGTAGAACAACCACAGCGGTTGATAGTCGAGCATGAAGGCGATCGCCAGTCCCAGTGTGGTCACCGCGATAGCGCCGTCAGCGCCAGCGATCAGGAACTTGCGGTTATGCCGGTCGGCCCAGACGCCGCCGAAAATCGACATGACTGCTTGAGGCAGGAAGCCGAAGAAGGTCGCCAGCGCGATCACCCAGCCGGACTTCGTCTCTAAGGTCAGGTGCCAGAAGATGGCGAACTGTACGACGGCGGAGCCGATCAGCGAGACACTTTGGCCGCCGAGGAACAGGGTGACATCGCGTTTCCAGTGCGGACGTGTGTCGGTGTCGGCTGGTGAATCGGTGGAGGCTGTCTGGATTGCGGCGTTGCCGTTGTCGGCTTGGGTCGGGTCGACGGTCACGGGTCAAGACTACGGGCCAGAAACGGGCATTTCGACGTTTTTATTTGAGTTCGCGCCTGACGTCGACTGATCAGTATCCCGTTATGCAAAGTGGTCGTGCGATATATCTAGCTACCACTTCGCATAAGAGGCCACCATCGACTGTAGTGACCGAGCTCGTCATCCGGCCACGGTAGAGACCGTGCCCTAACGGACCTTATTCGAGATCCAAGACCCGTACGCTCTGGATCTGGACGTTCGATAAGAGGTTTCCGGCGATGATCGTATTCACGAGCTGATCGGCCTCATTGAGCGTCACGCTACGTAACAGTAGCAAGGGGCCTATTGTGCTCAATCAACACTCTGAACAGACAGTCGCGCTGACTCGTCATCCCACAGTCGAGGAAGCTGGAGATTCGGGGGATTTGACAGGCGATCACGCATCTGGTGAGGACTAGTTATTCACGGAGGTCGATGCATGAGTTCTGTGCCAGAATCTAACGATAGATGGATGCGGAGGGGGTTGACATGATGCGCACGATGGCCATGACACGACGGATGCGGCGCGGTGGCGCACTGGCCGTGACCGCAGTGTGCTTGGCGACGATGACGCTTGCAACCCCCGCCACCGCTGCGCCAGGGATACCGTCGGTCAAGGCTCACGACGTTGTTGTACGAGCCAATGTCGATCATGCCCAAGTCGGTGAGCGAATCTGGTTGTCAGTCAGTGGGTTGCCCAACATCGCGACCGTCACGGTGCAGAAACGTACTCTGACCCGGACCACCGCGGCAATCGCCCCCACGGATCAAGCCACGACGACATATCAGCCCAAAGGCAAGTGGCGCGAGGTCGGTGACAAGCACCAGGTCAAGGGCGGCGATGTGAAACTGCATGTTCGTGTCGCGGGGCCTGCGCAGTATCGCGTCGTTGTACGCGGCAAGGCCACGTTCAAGAGCAAACTCGTGAATGTGCCGACATTCAGCGTCAACAAGACCTTGGAAGAACGCCAGGACGAGCTCGTCTCCAAATTGGGTACAGCCACCACGAAGGTGCGGACACTCTCGAAAACCAAGGTGCGCAAGATCAAGGGCCCGCACCGCGGAGTCAAGGCTGTGCGGTGGCAGGCCTTCAAAAAAGGTTCGATTATTGAAGTAACCAAGGGCGACAAGGTTCGTAGTTGGGTTGTGCTCGGGACCCTCGGCCAGAGTTATCGTAAGGCTGGCGGGCCGACGAGTTCCTGGGGCTTACCCAAGGCTGACGCGCAGTGCGGTCTGCTGCAAGCTGGATGCGTGCAGTCCTTTACTGCGCGCACGGCTTATTCGTCGACTAGGACGACCTCGGCTGTGACCTCCAAGTTCAAGGGCAAGGTGGGGGAAGTCGACGCCGCAATGCGCAGTTGGCTCGGCTACCGCGTCACGTATGCGAACAACACGAGCACGCCAATCCAAAAGTGGATGGGATCCTCCGCCGCTTGGTGTGGATACTTTCAGACCTGGGGCTTCCATGCCTCCGGCAACGCAGATCTGCTGCCGCCCAAGAAGAAGCTGATTCCATTCCCGAATATGCGTTCGACGGCTAAAAGGGCCATGAAGACCTCGTCCAAGCCGAAGATCGGGGCGCTTGCGTTCGTGCGCACTCAGCGGGGACGCGAAGCAGGCCATGTGGGATTTGTGACGGCTGTTACGAAGACGAGCATCCGGTTACTGCATGGCAACACCACCGGCAATGGGAAGGTGCCCCGCGGTCACCGCGGCGTCGTCGAAACCTGGGTGCCGCGTTCGACGGCTGCGTTCTACGCCTACCCGCAATACTGAACGCTTGTTGCTGGTCGGCGGTCCTGCCAGGCCTCACGTTGTTGTTGTTCCTGGGCTCTCGCCCTCGTTCTACCGTACCTGCCTGTTACTGCAGGAAAACTTCCCAGTTGACGGTTGGTGTTGTTGGGTGACTTCTAATCTGTCGATCAGATATCTCATAAAGTGTCGACTGATACACTCATAAAGTGTCGACTAGAACACTGACAAAGTGTCGACTGAGTAGGGTGAAGCGCCGTTTTGCTGCTTGGTCACAGCCTAGGGGGGATCATGGGGTACCGCTCACGAATCATTGATGCGGAACTTCAGTCACGTCTGAGACGGTCCGGTGCCGTGCTGATTGAGGGCCCCAAGGCGTGCGGAAAAACTGAGAGCGCGCGGCAGGTCAGTGCGAGCGAACTGCGAGTCGATGCGGACCCAGCAGTCGCGCCGACGATGGAAGTTGACCCGGCACGATTGCTCGACGGTGAGACCCCACGCCTATTGGACGAATGGCAAGCGCAACCGACTTTGTGGAATTACGTCCGCCACGTCATCGACGAGCGAAGGCTCAAAGGTCAGTTCATCCTGACGGGTTCGGCAAACCCCGTAGAGGACGCGACACAGCATTCAGGTGCGGGGCGCATCTCACGATTGCGGATGCGCACGATGTCGTTGTGGGAATCGGGACGATCTTCAGGTGAGGTCAGCCTAGGGAGTCTGCTCGATGGCAGCAGCCCCAGCTCAGTGTTGTCCTCGCCGACCCTCGAAGAGATCGCGACTTGGATCGCAGTGGGAGGTTGGCCGGGCATTCAAGACGATGCCGTTGACGACGCCATTCAGGCGAATCGTGATTATGTCGAACTGCTCGCACAGGTAGATTTGAGTCGGGTCTCATCCACAAGACGCGACCCCCTGCGTGTCCGCGCGCTCCTTCAATCCTTAAGCCGCAATACTGCCACTGAAGCGCCGATCAAAGCCCTTGCCGCAGATATGGGCGGCGCATCCGGACCTGTCGCACGAGATACGGTGTACGACTACCTGTCGGCTCTAACGCGCCTCATGCTCGTGGAAGATCAACCGGCCTGGTCCACGCACCTGAGGTCTGCGGCAACATTGCGTAAATCGGCGAAACGTCACTTTGTCGACCCGTCACTTGCCGTTGCCGCGTTGGGTGCGAGCATCGACGGGTTGATACGTGATCTGCGCTTCCTCGGATTCTTGTTTGAATCGTTGGTGGTCCGCGACTTGCGGATATATGCGCAGGTACACGGTGGGCGAGTGAGTCACTATCGAGATTCTGCGGGACAGGAGGTGGACGTGATCGTCCACAAGGACGATGGCACCTGGGCTGCCTTTGAGGTTAAGTTGGGTCAAGGAGGTATTGCGGCGGGTGCGGAGTCACTTTTGCGATTCGCGCGCACCGTCGATACCGAAAAGGCGGGTTCGCCGTCATCCTTGAATGTCATCACGGGATCGGGCTTCGCTCACAGACGCCCCGATGGGGTGAACGTCGTGCCCATTGCGACTTTGACGGTGTGAGGCAGTGAGGCGCAGTGCGTCGGACGAGTTCGCCTCTGGCGCATGGGATCTCGCGAGTTTCGGGATGGTGGCGACTGCATCGTCACGTTGGATCACCGTCACTTCTCGGTTCTGCGGCTGCCGACGAGCAACACATCCGGGTGCTTCCGGAAGCCTAACGGCCGCGAGCGACCACGGTCACATGAGGACGCTGTACATGGTGGTGTAGATGATCCAGAGGACGACGGTTACACATGCGCCGACGTATCCGAGGACGAGGCCAGTGATCGCCATGCCGGTCCCGTTTCTCCGGTGCGCTTGATCTGCGTCAGTGCGATGTGCCCGAAGATAACTCCGGGCGGTCCGCCGAGACCGAACACGAGCGTGAGGATCGCGCAGATGTTAGTACGTGGTTGTTGCGCGATGCGGGCGACTTGAGGCTGACCGTCCGGTGTCGTGGCGGGAATGACCATTGGGACACTCTGCCGCCCGCCCGGGGCGTAAGAGGTTTGAACTGGTCGAGGTCGAGGCCCAGTGAAGCGGCATAGACAGAAGGCACTGATGATCGCTGTCGCTGTAAGAACCGACGTAATTGACACCCCTTTGGAAAGGCCGTACCAGACACTAACGAAACATGAGGCAAGGAAGACGATACTCACAGTCAGAGCAACAGGGAGCCGGATGTGTATCCTCGCGGGGCTTTGCCCACCGGTGTCGACGGCTAATGCCGCAGGTCTTCTTTCGTGTCGACGGTTTGTTTTCCGGCAACAGGGAAGAAAACCTGCAGCAACAGTGTTGCCCCTGCGGTTGTGGACGGTTCTGGCAGTTGTGGCCGAGCAATTTGCCGTCCACATTTGCAGAATCGAGCCGCAATCGGACTGTTAGCTCGTTTTATGCGCCATTGCTCGTTGCTGCGAGCGGGAGAAGGCGGACATAAACGACAGGTGGGGGTCCGGCACATTAGTGCCAGACCCCCACCTGGGGTTATGCGTTGGTTCCTAAGTGAAATCAGTCGTTGCGGTCTCCACGGATGAAGGCCTCGACGCGGGCGCGACCTTCAGTGTCCTCGATCTGAACTGGAGGAGACTTCATCAGGTAGCTGGAAGCCGAGATGATCGGGCCACCGATGCCACGGTCCATAGCGATCTTCGCGGCGCGGATAGCGTCGATGATGATGCCAGCGGAGTTAGGTGAGTCCCACACCTCAAGCTTGTACTCAAGGTTCAAGGGGACCTCACCGAAGGCGCGACCCTCGAGACGGACGTAGGCCCACTTGCGGTCGTCCAGCCAGGCAACATAGTCCGAAGGACCGATGTGAACGTTGCGGTCTTCCTTCTTGCCGGCCAGCGGGCCGTTCAGGTTCGAGGTCACAGCCTGAGTCTTGGAGACCTTCTTCGACTCCAGACGGTCACGCTGCAACATGTTCTTGAAGTCCATGTTTCCGCCAACGTTGAGCTGGTAGGTGCGGTCCAAGATCACACCGCGGTCTTCGAAGAGCTTGGCGAGCACGCGGTGCGTAATGGTGGCGCCCACCTGACTCTTGATGTCGTCGCCGACGATCGGAACACCAGCGTCGGTGAACTTCTGCGCCCATTCCGGGTCGGATGCGATGAAGACGGGCAGTGCGTTGACGAAACCAACACCAGCATCGATGGCTGCCTGCGCGTAGAACTTGTCAGCCTGCTCGGAACCAACCGGCAGGTAGGAGACGAGCACGTCCACCTTGGCGTCCTTGAGGGCCTGCACGACGTCAACCGGCTCAGCATCGGACTCGTCAATGGTCGCTGAGTAGTACTGGCCGAGACCGTCAAGAGTGATACCGCGCTGTACGGGCACATTCAGTGGTGGTACGTCAGCGAACTTGATGGTGTTGTTCTCAGATGCCGCGATGGCCTCCGAAAGGTCGAAACCGACCTTCTTGGCGTCAACGTCGAATGCAGCAACGAACTCGACATCGCGCACGTGGTACGGACCGAATTGAACGTGCATGAGGCCAGGAACGGTGGTGTTCGGGTCGGCGTCCTTGTAGTACTGGACTCCCTGAATCAGGGAAGACGCACAGTTTCCGACGCCTACGATGGCGACGCGGATGGAACTCATCCTTACTCCTTGACGTGAGTGCCGGGATTTGCGTTGCCGGCGTTGTTGGTTGAACGGGCGCGACGTCGGTCACGCTCGGTTGTGATCAAGCCGTCGAGCCACCGAACTTCGCGTTCGACCTGCTCAAGGCCATGACGATGCAATTCGGAAGTGAATTCATCGAGACGGTTGTGTTGTTGATTGGTGGTTGCTCGTGCGGTCTCAAGGCGCTCAGTGAGCCGAGCCCGCCGACCTTCGAGGATTCTGATGCGAGTTTCAACATCGGTCAGGCTGAACAGCGCGAACCGGACGTCGAAGTTCTCGTCTTCCCAGGCGGCCGGTCCTGCCGAAGCCAAGACAGTGTTCAGGTAGTCCTTGCCGTCAGCGGTGAGCTGATAGACAACTCGAGAGCGTTTGGCCGTCAAAGCGTGAGGCGGCGCCTCGTTGGACTCCTGTCCTTCAATCAGGCCTCGTGCCGCCAGTGTCTTCAGACACGGATACAACGAGCCGTAGCTGAAAGCCCGGAATGAACCGAGCAACAGGTTCAGTCGCTTCCGCAACTCGTAGCCGTGCAGCGGTGAGTCCGCGAGCAGCCCAAGGATGGCGGTCTCGAGCGTGGTTGTACGACTACGCACCGCTGCCTCCTTGAGAATTGGGGAAGATTTTTCTAGAACGTCGATAACGATACACCATTTCGATGTATCGAATCGATACATCGCCAGAACCTATCGAACTACATAGACTCGTCGTGGCGCTCATCCGTGCGTTAGCGTCAAGGAGCGAGCGACTCGTGAAGGTTTCGCGCGCACTCCGCGAAACTTCGTCAACGACGCACCTCAAAACCGCTGACGTGCTCCACAGTGGAAGATGGAAAACCGGCTCTAACAAGAAGGACCCCTGTGTCAGGAACCCAAGGCCACCCGCCGCGCCGTGTCTCAACACGGGGCGGGTCCACACCACCACCGAGCAGTGCGCCCACCCGGCGTGGCCCCGGCGGTGGTGCCCAGCCTCGCACTTCGACGCGCGCGCAGAACTTCGCGACGCCAGCACCCTCGTCCTCGTCGAAAAAAGGCGCAAAGACCAACCGCGCGATCGATCCGGAACTGAAGGGACGAGCTCGTCGCCGCGCCATCCGCCGCGAATACGGGTTCTTCAACTACCCGCGGAACCAATACACCGGCTGGCGCCGTTGGGTTCCCAGCTGGCGATTCGTGTTCGGTGCCGGACTCTTCATCGTTCTGCTGGGCATCGGTGGTCTGGTGTGGGCCTATCAAGCGATGGAGATCCCGCAGGCGGAGCAATTCGCCACCGCGCAAAAGACCACGATCTACTACTCCGACGGCAAGACCGTCATGGGGGAATTCGGATCGCAGGACCGCGTCATCGTTGACATCGCCACCTTGCCGGAACACGTCGGGCAGGTCTTCGTCGCGGCGGAAGACCGCACGTTCTATGAGAACCAGGGCATCTCGATTCCTGGAATGACCAGGGCGTTGATCAACAATGTCACCGGCGGCTCTCGCCAGGGTGGATCGACGATCACCCAGCAGTACGCCGAACGGTATTACCTCGGTGAGACGAAGTCTTACACCGGGAAGCTGCGCGAAGCGATCCTCGCCGTCAAACTGGCGCAACACCAGGACAAAGACGAGATCCTCGGCAACTACATCAACACGATCTACCTGGGCCGCGGCGCCTACGGCATCCAGAGCGCAGCGCTGAAGTACTTCGGCGTGGACGCTGCCGATCTGACCGTCGAGCAGGCCGCGATGATCGCCGGAATCCTGCCGAGTCCGACTAACTGGGACCCGCGTTACAACGAGGAGAAAGCCGAACAGCGCTGGAACTATGTGCTTGACGGCATGGTGACGTTGGGCTGGTTGAGTTCGGGCGAGCGCGCCGGGATGCAATTCCCAGACGTGATCGAGTACGAGCGCTCAGACACCTTTGCGGGAACTCGCGGGTACCTGCTAGAAATGGCACGCTCCGAGCTGATCACCAGTGTCGGGCTGACCGAAGAAGAAATCGACACTCGCGGCCTTGAGGTCGTCACCACCATTGACCGCAAGATGCAGCGAAACATGGTGCAAACCGTGCGCAACATGCCAGAGGACACCCCGAAACGACTGCGGCCCGCGCTCGTCACCATTGATCCGGACACCGGCGGTATCCGCGCCCTCTATGGCGGCAAGAACTACCTCAAACAGCAGTACAACAATGTGACCCAAGGTATGGCCCAGGCCGGTTCGACCTTCAAACCGTTCACATTGATGGCAGCGCTGGAGGAGGAAATTTCCCCGACGACCGAGTACTTCAACGGGAACAACTCGCGCACCATCGAGGGCTTTGAAAGGCCCGTGGTCAACTTCGGTGGTTCCAGCTACGGCTACGTCAATCTGATGCGCGCCACCGGGCTGTCGGTGAACACCGCCTACGCCGAACTGAATGTTCAGATCGGCCCGGACAAGACTATGGAAGCGGCCGTTCGCGCCGGTATCCCTCAGGACACGGTCGGCCTCAACGACCTGCCGAGCAACGTGCTGGGCACGGCTTCGGTGCACCCGTTGGATCTTGCGAATGCGTACGCGACCATTGCATCCGGTGGTATCCATCGTGAGGCGCACATCATCGAGTCAGTGCGCGAATTGCTCGACGGTACTCAGGTGTTCACCACTGACACCAGTGGCGAACGGGTCTTTGAAGAAGACATCGCCTCGATCACGACGCAAGCGCTTGCAGGGGTCGTCGAATGGGGCACCGGTCAAGGTGCACAGGCAGTGGGGCGACCAGCTGCCGGTAAGACGGGTACCTCAAGCGAGAACAAGTCGGCATGGTTTGCCGGCTATACCCCCAACCTGGTCACGGTTGTCGGCATGTACCAAGTCGGCAAGGACGGATCGGAATCATCCATCGAACCCTTTGGCGGATACCGAGAGATCACGGGTGGTTCCGTTCCGCTCGACATGTGGACGAGTTACATGACTGAGGCGCTTGCAGACCTGCCGGAAGTCGAACTGCCTGAAATGCCTAGTGGAACTGCTCCCCCTCCCGCTGACGACGAGGAAGAAGACGAAGAGGCCAACGAAGAAGAGGAAGAAGACGAGGAACCACAGCCCGATATGGTTGCAGTGCCGCGCGGGTTGATCGGTGCAACCGAATCGGCAGCGCGTTCATCGCTGCGGCAGCGCGGACTTTCAGCTTCGGTGACTCTCGAATACTCCGACACCGTCGCCAATGGCATAGTCATAGCCGTGACACCGGGCGCCGGTACCGAAGTTGAAGTCGGAACGAAAGTGACATTGATCGTGTCGCAGGGTCCTCGTCCGCAAGGTCCATCGGGGGGCGATGGTTCGGGTGGCTCTGGCGGTTCAACACCGGATCCGAATGACCCAGGTGGTTCGGGTGGTGGCGGTACGCCGCCAGAAGACGATGACGACGATGCGGACGAGGAGTCGGGTGGCGAATCCGGCACCTCGACCGGCGGATAGTCTTCTGCGAAGGGCCTAGCGGAAAGAGACACGCTCTCGTATGCTGACAACGTTGACATACGTCAGTTCTCCGGTTGTTCCTTGGCCCGAGCGGGCATCGTTGTAATGAAGCAGGTGCTTCCTATGCCGTGCCGAGAGGAAGGCACGAGGATGGAATCCAAGCGGTTTGCCCGGTCACGTCGGCACGCGGTCATTACATTGATGTGTGTGATGGCCCTCGTCCCGGGGCTGACTTCACCCGCGCAAGCGGTGACCACCAACTTGAGTGAGCTCAAAGCCCAACTCACTGAGTTCATGCGGCTGGGATACCTCGAAGATGCCGACCGAACTATCAAGCGAATCGGTGACATCGACCCAGATCAGGGCGAGCGGTGGCGAAAGATCGTCGACTACTGGAACGCATCGCTCACAGATTTCACCATCACGGGTACGGCTAACCCCGATGATTTGGCGGGTGTACCTGATGGGCTGCCCAACGACTGGTCCCATGTGTTCGTCGTGCTGGGCCACGTGCTCAATGACGACGGGACTCCGGAACAAAAACTACTTGACCGGCTCGCCGTGGCCAAAGCCGCCGCAACCAAATACCCGAACACCCGCATCGTCGTAACCGGCGGTCAACCACGCGGAACTCCTCCGGTGCGCGAGGGTGAAGTGATGCGCGACTGGCTCATTGCTGAAGGGGTTGCACAGCACCGAATCATCATGGAGTCGGAATCATCCGACACCCCAGATAACGCTACGATGACCATGGATATCCTTTATGGATTCACGGGCGCTGACCAGGTGGACTCGTACACGCTGATCACCAGCGCAACCCATGTGCGCCGTGGCGCGATCCAGTACAACGCGGCCGCCATACTTGAGCAGCGGGACGCTGGAACCGTTCACATCATCAAGCCATTGGGCAACGCCACTCACATGGATTCTTTTGATGAGGAGAAATATCCCGGAAGTGGCGACCGCGACCTGATCGCCCGCAACGTGGCGAAGGTGGCAAGCTGGGATGGCCGGGGCAACGTCGAAGAACTGCACCAGAACTCCAGTTTCTTTCGGTACCCGCTACGTTATGCGCACGCCAAAATTGTCTATTACATGTCGAAGGGCCTGACTGCTGACGCACTGCGCGCCGCGGCTGATGCCTCCGACCTTTCGCTCACCATCGCTACCCGGTGGCCCGATGTCATCAAGAGTTGGTCAGAAGCACTCGAACCGATGACGTTGAATACTTCAGTGCCTTCAGACCTGCCGACAGAGCAACACGCTTTCATACTGCTTGGCGCAGGTGAGGCCGATCGTATGAACGCCCGCTATGCGTTGATCAAGCAGGCACTCGATCAATACCCGAACTCGATTGCGGTGCTGGCGGGCAACTCGTCCGAGATCTCCGGCTCATACGCCTGGTTGACCAGCAATGGGATCCCGGCGAGCAGGATTGTGCAATCGGCCGCGGGATCGAATGCGCAAGAAGGTGCGGCCAATGCCACTGACGCAATGATCGGCCTTGGCGACCAGATCGCGACCTATACCCTCGTCACTTCGGGCAACTACCTGCGGCGTCCGACGGTGCTCTTCGCTGGTGCCGCGCTGATCCGCGGAACCGCGTTGCGCGCCCAGCAGGTACCGACCCCGGTGGGGCACATCGTCGAGACCCATGTCAGTGGCAGCGTCGACGCAGGTATTGCCGAAGATGTTGCCATGGCGCAGATCGCCGAGAACCTGAGCCGCATCATCCCCTGCGATGGCGAGTACAACAGTTACGTTGCTTCTCCGCCGCCAATCTCCACGCTCAGTTCCATAGAAATTGTGCGGATCCGTGATCGTGTCGTTTTGATTGGGGACGAGTTAACCCCCGCCGACTTCCAGGTCACCGCGACGCTGTCCGGTGGCTACTCGCCTGCCACCATCGACGTGACCGATTTGGCGCACCTTGACCTGCCCACACCCACCGCGTCAGGTGACCATCAGGTCGGTGCTTCCTACACTTATCAGGGCGTGACGCGGGAAGCGACAACGTCATTTGAAGTGCGCCGCGCGGACATTACGGAACTGACGGCACTGGTCGAAGTGGCCCAGCAGATTGATGTCACCGGCTATACGCCGGTCAGTGCTGCAGCGCTCGCGGCGGCCATCGATGCGGCGCACACTCTCATTACCGACCTTGATGCCGCGGCTGACGAGATCAGTGCCGCGTTGGCCGCGCTCGACGAAGCAATCGACAACCTGACAGTTCCGACGCCTCCAGAGCCGGTCCAACCCGCAAGAACTCCAACGGTCTCCCTGGCTGGACTGTCATACAACTATGGGACGAGTGCTCGGGTCGGTGTATCGGTGACGGTGCCAGGTCTGGTCGTCACCGGTGGCGATGTCGCGGTACTCGAAGGCGCGACGGTACTAGGCCGGGCAAACGTGAGCCGCGGGCTGGCTCAGATCACTTTGCCCCGAGAACTCGCTGTCGGCACGCACCGCATTACCGCGCGATACACTCCAGCGGCTGGATCCCAGTTGACAGCGGCAACGAGCCCGGCAGCGATCGTCACGGTGCGCGCACTGCGCGCCAAAATCGGCAAGGTCAAAGTCGTCAAGGGAAAACTGTGGGTTGGAAAGCGGCCGCGAATTCGGGTCGTCGTGAAGGGCACCGCGGGATACCGACCCACCGGCAAGGTGGTCTTGCGAACAGGCAAGAAGAAAGTCGGTTCGGCAAAGCTGAAGAAGAAGGGTAACCGTGCTGTCGCAGTGGTGCGCACCAAGAAGCTGAAGAGGGGCAAGATGACGGTGCGCTATCAGGGATCGAAGATCTATCAGTCGGCAGCAAAGAAGTTCAAGAGGGTCAAGCGATAATGCGGTAGAATGAACGATTGTCATGTGTCCGCGACGCGCCATAGGGGTGTGTCACGGGATATGACGACGCGTCAATACCCTCCTGTCACGGAAATCCCGTGGCCGTAGAGTCCATAGGAGGTGGGTTAGTGAGCCTGCGTCAGTACGAAATCATGGTCATCCTCGACCCAGGTGTCGAGGAGCGGACCGTAGCTCCTTCGCTCGACAAGTACCTGTCGGTCATCACCAAGGAAGGCGGCACTGTCGACAACATCGACATCTGGGGCCGTCGTCGTCTTGCGTATGACATCAACAAGAAATCAGAAGGCTTCTACGCTGTCGTTGACTTCTCGTCAACGCCTGCTACTGCCAAGGAACTGGACCGCCAGCTCGGCCTGAACGAGGCTGTGCTGCGCACCAAGATCTTGCGCCGCGAAGTCTGAGACATTCTTTCAACCATCTGTAACGTGCCAAAGCACTAACGAATACGAGGAGGACCCATGGCCGGTGACACTGTGATCACGGTCGTCGGGAACCTGACTGCCGATCCTGAACTGCGTTTCACTCCGTCAGGTGCCGCGGTCGCGAACTTTACGATCGCATCGACCCCACGCATCTACGACCGTCAAGCCGGAGAATGGCGTGACGGCGATACGTTGTTCATGCGTTGCTCGCTGTGGCGGGAAGCGGCCGAGAACGTCGCGGAATCCCTGACAAAAGGGAACCGTGTCATTGCACAAGGTCGTCTCACCCAGCGCAGTTATGAAACCCGTGAGGGCGAAAAGCGCACAGTCGTCGAACTTCAAGTCGACGAGATCGGTCCTTCGCTTCGTTCCGCAACTGCCAAAGTCACGCGCACTCAGCGTGGTGGTGGCGGCGGTGGTGGCTTCGGCGGCGGTGCACCAGCTGCAACGCCGACCAATGACGATCCCTGGGCATCGTCAGCACCCGCGTCATCCGGTGGTGGATTCAGCGACGAGCCGCCGTTCTAATCAGGCGAACTCGTCCATGGGTTTCAAACCCACGACAAGAACTTCTGCTGGCGTGCTACACGCCAGCGCAACAACATGAAGGAGCTTCACGATGGCAAAGCCCGTCGTTCGCAAACCGAAGAAGAAGTCCAACCCGCTCAAGACCGCCAAGGTCGAGGCAGTGGACTACAAGGACACCGTCCTGCTGCGTAAGTTCATCTCCGACCGTGGCAAGATCCGTGCACGCCGCGTCACCGGTGTGAGCGTTCAGGAGCAGCGTCAGATCGCTCGCGCGGTCAAGAACGCTCGTGAGATGGCGCTTTTGCCATACTCCTCGTCCGCACGCTGATCAGGGATTGGAGAAAGAACTATGGCAAAGCTGATTCTTACCCATGAAGTAACCGGCCTCGGCGAGCCCGGCGACGTCGTTGACGTCAAGGACGGTTACGCACGTAACTTCCTGATCCCGCGCAAGTTGGCCACCCCGTGGTCCAAAGGCGCTGAGTCGCAGGTCCAGGCCATCCGCAAGGCCCGCAAGGCCCGCGAGATCGCCAACCTGGATGACGCTCGCTCCGCGCGTGACTCACTGCAGGCGAAGTCATTCGTGGTGAACGCGAAGGCTGGTCCGTCGGGCCGCCTGTTCGGTGCGGTCACCACCGCCGAGATCGCTGACGCTATTGCAGCGGCTTCTGGTCCTAGCGTGGACAAGCGCAAGATTGAGGTTGGCCAGCCGATCCGTACGGTCGGTGAGCACGAGGTCTCGATCCGTCTGCACCCTGAGGTCGCAGCCAAGGTGACGGTGAAGGTTGTCGCTGCTAAGAAGTAAGCGATAGTCGCAAACTGTGAGCGATGTGCGGGTGAACTTTCCGGTTCGCCCGCACATCGTCGTCTCTGGCGTTAGACCGCGGCGCGCGGGGCGAACATGATCACCGCTACGCCGACCAAACAGATCGCCGCGCCGATGACATCCCAGCGGTCGGGTTTGAAACCGTCGACGACTACGCCCCACAGCAGCGACCCGGCGACGAAGACTCCGCCGTAAGCGGCGAGGATGCGGCCGAAATTCGCGTCGGGTTGCAGTGCCGCTACAAAGCCATAGAGCCCAAGGGCCATCACACCTAGTCCCGCCACCCACCAGGGGCGCGCCTCGCGCATGGATTGCCATACGAGCCAGGCACCGCCGATCTCGAAGAGCGCAGCGACGGCAAAGAGGACCGTTGCCCGAAGAAAGTGCATGAGTCGATAATCGCAGGTCTTCGCGCGTCGGCCTACCGTTTCAGCGCCGACACGGTAGGAAATATCCAGGGAGGTCGGCGGTAAGTCGGAGGTTTGAGGAGGCTCTAGGCGGCGCCCAGCACCATCCAGCGCGTCCCACGAGCACGCCAGCCGGTGGTGATTGCTCGTGCGGCCATGAACCAACCGCCGAAGGCTACCCAGAGCCACATCAGCGCAGCGGAACCGACATCCGCGAACTCTGCGACTGCCCACAGCGCAGGCAGATAAACCAACAGCGTGACAATGCCAACCCACGCCAGGTAGCGGCCGTCACCGGCCCCGATCAGCACTCCGTCGAGGACGAAGACCCATCCGGCCATCGGCATCAGCACGCTGACCACGATGAGCGTGACCGTTGCGGCGGAGCGCACCTGTGGATCCGAGGTAAACAGTGGCGTGAACCACCAGGAGCTCGCTGCCACCACCAGTCCGCATACCAATCCGGTCACGACGCCCCATCGCAGGGTGCGGTGCAGCAATGCGCGCGTTGCGCCGTGATCCCCGGCTCCCAGGTACTTACCGACTAGAGCTTGCGCCGCGATAGCCAAGGCATCCAGCCCGTATGCAATGAAATTCCAGATGGCGGTGACGATCTGGTGCCCGGCCAATGTCACATCGCCAAGACGGGTGGCGGCGACCACCGTCAGCAAGATCGCAATTCGCAGGGAGAGGGTACGAATCAACAGCGGAATGCCGGATCGCACCTGTGACAGCACTCCCGACGAATGCGGCCGTAGTGAGACTCCGTAGCGCCGGGCACCGCGCGCCACAATCCAACCAGCGGCGATGCCCATGCCGCTCTGGCAGATCGCGGTACCCAATCCCGACCCTGCAATACCCAGATTGAAACCGTAGACCAACAACCAGTTCGCTATCACATTTGCGCTGGCGCCGGCAACGGAGATGATCAGCGGAGTGCGGGTGTCCTGCATGCCGCGCATGACACCGGTGGCGGCAAGGACGACGAGCATGCCGGGTAGTCCGCAGGCGGATAGCCGCAGATAGTCGTTCGCCAATGAGGCCACCTCGCCGCTGGCGCCAAGCAGCACCAGGACATCGTGACCAAAGAGAACCAGGACGACTGTCAACACCACACCAAGCCCTACGGCCAGCCACATGCCGTCGATCCCGGCCCGGATTGCGCGGGACTGCTGACCGGCTCCGATCAGGCGCGCCACTGATGCAGTCGTCGCGTATGCCAAGAACACGCACAGTCCGACAACGGTCAGCAGCACTGTCGAGGCGACGGAAAGAGCGGCGAGGGAGCTCGTCCCCAATCGACCCACAATGGCGGTGTCGGCAAGGATGAAAAGCGGCTCGGCGAGCAGTGCGCCGAGGGCGGGGATGGCGAGTCGGAGGATCTGTCGATCCACGTTTTGTCCAGATGCTGAGCGGGGTTGCTCGAAAGTCACAATTAATTTTCCATCCACACGCCGCACTGGCTGATTTGGCGGCGCGTCGTCGGTGTGTCGATTGAGTCGTACACAAGTAATAGTTGTTTTCCCCAACGATATCCACATTGTGGGTGGACGCTAAGTGCTTGACGAGGGAAGTTATCCCGAGGGGTGTGAATAAGTCTGTGTATAACACTTTTGCTCAATGTCACAGGGGCACGATAGGTTTACGCGCAAAGGGTATGCGTTTGTGATGGCGGCTTTTGATCAGGAACGAGTTCTCCATACGTTTTCGCAGGTCAGGACGTTTTCAGCATTCTGAACAGGTAAAACTCGATCATACGGTCACACCAGGGATGACCGTGCGCGTAAGTCACTACGGATACTCGACAGATGGGACCTTTAGCCTGTGGGTAATTGTGGGAAAGTGGGGGCGAGATGACTATCAGTGACCTCGAAGAAGCCTACGATCAGGCTCCTGCCCGTGGTGGAGATCGCACTCCTCCCCAGGACGTCGCAGCGGAACAGAGCGTGCTCGGATCAATGCTGATCTCGAAGGACGCGATCGCCGACGTCATCGAAGCGGTCCGCTCCGTCGACTTCTATCGCCCCGCACACGAGATCGTCTTCGACGCCATCACGGACCTGTACGGTCGCGGTGAACCAGCCGATGCGGTCACTGTCGTCGCGGAACTGACCAAAAAAGGCGAGTTGGGGCGAGTCGGCGGCGGAACCTACATCTACGACCTCATCGCAACAGTCCCCACAGCAGCTAACGCCGGCTACTACGCACGTATCGTGCGCGAACGAGCGATCCTGCGCCGACTGGTCGAGGCTGGCACCCGCATCGTCCAACTCGGATACGCGGCAGAAGGTGGCGATGTCGATGACCTCGTCAACAACGCTCAAGCCGAGGTGTACGCGGTTACCGAGACTCGCTCTAGCGAGGACTATGTGCCGCTCGGTTCGGTCATCGAGTCGACTTTCGACGAGATCGAACGCAACGCGGGTCGCGGCGACGGCATGGCGGGAGTCCCCACCGGCTTCGTCGACCTGGACGAACTGACCAATGGGTTACACGCCGGGCAGATGGTCGTCATCGCAGCGCGTCCTGCTATTGGTAAATCTACGCTGGGCATTGACATCGCTCGCGCCGCTTCGATCAAGTACAACCAGACCTCGGTGGTCTTTTCCCTTGAGATGAGCCGCAACGAGATCGTCATGCGTCTGCTGGCCGCTGAGGCCGACATCAGTTTGCAGAAATTGCGCAATGGACGAGTCGAGCCCAATGACTGGAACAAACTCGCGGCCACTCAGGAGCGCATCAACGGTGCACCGCTGTTTATCGATGACTCTCCGAATATGTCGTTGATGGAGATCCGGGCGAAGTGCCGCCGACTCAAACAACGTCACGACCTCAAGCTCGTCGTCATCGACTATCTGCAACTCATGACATCCGGCAAGCGTGTGGAATCGCGTCAGCAGGAAGTCTCTGAGTTCTCGCGTGCGCTGAAGCTGCTCGCCAAGGAGTTGGAAGTTCCTGTCATCGCGATTTCGCAGCTGAACCGTGGACCGGAGGCTCGTACTGACAAGAAACCTCAGATGAGTGACCTGCGTGAATCTGGTTCGATTGAGCAGGATGCTGACATGGTCATTCTGCTGCACCGTGAAGACGCCTACGAAAAAGAGCACCCGCGTGCCGGTGAAGCGGATCTGATCGTGGCAAAGCACCGTAACGGTCCCACGGCGAACATCACGGTGGCGTTCCAAGGAAAATTCTCGCGGTTCCGTGACATGCCGCGCGACTCCGGATTCGGGGGTTAGTCGCTCCGCTGCGGGCGGGCTGGAAGAAGTAACTTCGCGGAATAGCGAGGGCCTGTGGGTCGTTGCACCGTCTGTGTCAGAAACCATAAAAATTGATGTGTGGTCGGATATTGCTTGCCCATGGTGTTACATCGGCAAGCAGCGGTTGGCGCAGGTGCTGGCTGAGATCGATCCGGACGGAAGCAACTTCCAGGTTCGCTACCATGCCTTCCAACTGGAACCATTTGCGGGGCCGGCCGACGGCCGCAAAGAGGTCGACGTACTCGCGATGAAGTTCGGTTCGCAGGAACGAGCGGCCGATGCACTCGCCCAGATGACGGAGCGAGCCGCGGCAGAAGGGCTCGTCTTCGACTTTGATCGAGTGATACCGACTAACACTCTCGCGGCTCACCGCCTGATCGCCTATGCGCGCATGGTGGGGGACCTCAGCACGCAAAGTGAAGTGGTTGACCGGTTGTTCGAGGCGCACTTCACGAACGGGTTGGATGTTGGCGACCCGGAGGTGCTTGCCGAAATTGGTGTGGCTGCCGGGTTGAATCGCGCAGGCGTGCTTGCGGGCATTGAGGACGAGAACACCCTGGCGGTTGTCGATCTCGACAAGAAGGATGCCGGTGAGATTGGCATCTCGGCCGTGCCGTTCTACATCTTCGACAAGAAGTATGCAGTCGGTGGTGCCCAGACGACCGAGTTCTTCCGGCAGGCTCTGACGAAGATCTCGCAGGGAACCTCGCCGGTCGAGTGACCGCTTGCGGTCCGTCGAGATCTGTAGGTCGTCTGATCGTGACTCATTGGCGTTGATTTGGGATGATGGTGTCATGAGTAGCATCGCACGATTTGCCTTGATCGGTTATGGCGGGGCTGGACGAGGAATTCACGCACGGTTGATCCGTGAAGCTGGTCTGGTAGTCACTGCTGTCGTCGCGCGCAATCCGGAACGTCGCGCCGCTGCCGAACAAGATTGGCCGGGTGCGCAAATCTTCGATGACCTCGACTCATTGTTGGCTGCCCCCGACCAGTACGACGTCATCGTGGTGGCAAGTCCCTCTGGTCTTCACATGGAGCATGCGACTGCCATCATCGAAGCGGGTCTACCTTTTGTCATCGACAAGCCGCTTGCGCTGACAGCAGAGCAATCAGCCGAAGTACACGAACTTGCGAAGCAGGCCGACGTGCCGTTCACGGTATTCCATAATCGCCGTTGGGATGAAGAGCAGTTGACGCTGAAGTCACTGATCAACAGCGGCGAGCTCGGCAAAATTCACACCTTCGAACGTCGCTGGGAGCGGTGGCGTCCGGTGCCGCTGGAACGATGGAAGGAAAACGATCCCGTTGCCGGTGGCTTGCTGCTGGATCTAGGTACGCATCTGGTCGACTCGGCGACTCAACTATTCGGACGGGTGCAATCGGTCTACGCCGAGCTGCGCAATCTGACCACTCCCACCGAAGACGATGTCTTCCTCACCTTGCATCACGAGCCAGATCAGGACGGCAACAAAGTGATCTCACGGTTGTGGGGTGCAGCAGTGGTCGGTGCGCCAGGACCGCGCACCCGAGTGCTCGGCACTCGAGGCGCCTACTTGGTGACCTCCTTCGAGGGGGAAGCCACCCCGTTCGCGATGATGGACGAGGGCGCCGACGCCGATACCGAAGGTTGGCTGGTGCACGGGTCGGAGCGCAAGCCGGTCAAGCGCGCGCCGGGCGGCCACGCTGACTTCTATCGGGCGGTCGACAGTTGGTTGCGCGGTTCCGGCCCCATCCCGGTCGATCCAGCTGACGCCGTGCGCACAGCCGAAGTGCTTGACGCAGCGCGTCTCAGTTCCCGCGAAGGGCGACGGGTCTCCGTGTAGCGAGGTAGCGCTCGTACACCGTCTCGTAATTCGTACACCGTCGCATAATTCGCGCGCCGTGCTCGTACGCTAGGCGCTTTCACGAATTTCGCGACGGTTCGACGGCGGTGGGTGGGGCGCTGCGCGGCTACCGCGCGGTCACGTCGCGGTAGGTCTGTTCCAACGCGGCGCGGAAGGCGCGGATCGCCGGATGATTCCCTGATCCGGCGCGCACCCCGGTGAGCAAGCGACGATACTGATCGCCTTCGAGCGGAACCAGGGTGACTCGGGCCGGTTCGGTCACTGACAACAGATCGGGAATGAGTGCCACAGCATGTCCTTGTTCCACGAGGTGCAAGTGCAGCAACATGTCGGAGGAGAAGAACCGGACGTCAGGCTCGAACCCTGCTTCCAAGATGACGTTCTGTGCCCACCGTCCGAATATCAGATTGGGTCGTTCCAGTACCCAGGGTGCGTCGGCCAGGTCGGACAGCCGGAGCCGGGGATCCGACCAGGGGCCTTCAGGTGGCAGGGCCAGGCGCATGGGCTCGTGGACGAGTTCACGCCAATCGACGCCCGCATGGACGTGCACCGGTTCGCCGGGGTATTCCTCACCCAGGACGAGGTCATAGTCGTAGGTGAACAGCCCGTCCGCGGCGTCGGCCTCGTCGTACTGCGTGACATCCACGCGCAGTTCGGGATGCTGTTCGGACAGGATCGAGAGTGTTTGGGGGATCAAGGCCAACAGCACTGACTGGAAGCTGGCGACCCGGAGCCGGCCGGCGACCTGTCCGCTCATGGCTGCCAATTCCGCTTCGGCCTGCTCCATCCGTTCAAGTAATACGTCGGCGTGATCGGCGAGTACCTCGCCTTGGGCGGTGAGACGCAAGCGTCGTCCGACCTTGATCGTCAAAGTAGCACCCGCTTCGGCCTCCAGCGCCGCGAGCTGCTGTGACACAGCCGAAGGCGTGTAGTTCAAGTTCTTTGCGACTTCTGCCAAAGTGCCATGTCTGCGCAGTTCCCGCAGCACCCGCAACCGTGCCAAAGACAGCATTTCCCTCACCCTCAAATAGTTAAGTTTTACTTAACGGTATTAAGAACAAACATTCGCTGGACTAATCCTAGCGTGAGGCGCAACCTAGTTACGTGAATCGTATGTATGGTGTCGCCCTAGGGCTGCTTGCGGCATCGACTGTGTCCTTGCAGTCAAGTTCTGCGCTGGCTACTTCGTTGTTCAATTCGGTCCCCCCGATTGGCGCTGCTACGCTGCGCCTCGGGGTGGCGGCAGTGATCCTGGCTGTCATCACTCGTCCCGCTATCACGTCATGGAGCCCGACGCAGTGGGGCGCCATCGCGCTCTTGGGTCTAGCGATGGCCGGAATGAACTCGATGTTCTACGCCGCGATTGAACGAGTGCCGCTGGGTATCGTCGCCACCGTAGAAATGCTGGGCCCGCTTCTGCTAGCCGGTGCTCTGTCACGGCGTGCCCGCGACCTCGCGTGGGTCGGCGTGGCCATGGTAGGGGTGATTGGGCTGGGCATCGTCGATTCGACGGGAGACTCCGGAACTGGACTCGACCCCATCGGCTTGCTTTTCGCGGCAGGCGCCGCGGTGTTCCTGGCCGGATACATTGTCACCTTGCGTCGGGTCAGCACCACCGTGCCAGGTATCGCACCACTGTCCGTGTCCATGGGAATCGGTGCCATCGCGCTATTACCGGTGGGCGGAACCACAGCCGTGGGAGCCTTCTTCGACCTGAAAGTCTTCGTGATGGCGTTGGCCGTTGCGGTCTTCGGCTCGATCATCCCGTATGTGGCCGAACTTATCGCGGCCCGTTCGATCCCCACCCGAGATTTTGGCGTGTTGACCAGCCGCGAACCCGTCTTCGCCTCGCTGATCGGCTTCGTAGCACTGGGGCAACAGCTGACCTGGGCTGGCGGTGTGGCCATGGCGGCAGTAGTGGCCGCTGCAGTGGCCACCGCACTGTCAGCAGCTCAGAAGGTCGAACCTGTGGCTTCGCCGGTCGAGCTTGTCGAGACCCCCGAGGGTCAGCGCCCTTCGACGGGCTCAGGACACAAGTCTCACCCGGTGGTCGAGTCGGCCGACGCGGTACTGGTACCATCAATTTCATGATTTCGACGCGTTCGCACACCGGTGCATGGTGGCCCGCCAACTAGGCGGCTGCGCGTTGAAAGCAATGAACACACGAGCGACTGCCTTCCTGGTGGTCGCTCGTTGCGTATGTACCGGAAGGCTCGTCCTGACCGGAAGGACCACACAGCGGTGACTGCAACAGACTTACTGAGCCGAATCCTCGGGCCCACTCCGCCGCGCGCCTATGCCTTGCTCGCCAGGCAGGGCCGCGGCACGCTCGAAGTGCTGACCGGCGACGTCGTCGACTCCGAAGCGCTCGCGGACATTCCGTTGCACGACGAGTCCGGCAAGCCCCAAGAAGTCCTCACACTCGTCCCCTTTCGCCAGGTCGAAGAGCGCGGCTATGCGGCCATCGCTGACGAAGCCCCACTGCGGTCCCTCATCATCCGACAGCGCGACGACCTCGATCTAGCAGCCGCCACCAACCGACTGCCGGCCGAGCTTCCGGCGATCGCCGGTCACGGATTCGATGTTTCCGATGACGATTACATAGCCACAGTGCGCGACGTCATCGACAACGAGATTGGACGAGGCGAAGGCGCCAACTTCGTTATTCGGCGCGACTACCTCGCTCAGGCCGACGGCACCGGCGCCCAAGTGGCGCTCGCGCTGCTGCGCCGCCTCCTAGAACGCGAACGCGGAGCTTACTGGACCTTCGCCGTGGTGACCGACGAGGTCATCCTCGCCGGCGCCTCCCCAGAACGGCATGTGTCAGTCGACCAGGGCATCGCCACGATGAACCCCATCTCCGGCACCTACCGGCACCCGGCAGGCGGCATCGATCCAGCCGAGTTCTCCCAGTTCCTCATGGACACCAAGGAAGTCGAAGAACTCTTCATGGTCGTCGACGAAGAACTCAAGATGATGTCCGAAGTCTGCGCCGACGGCGGCGTGGTCGAAGGCCCCTTCCTCAAGCAGATGTCACGGGTGACGCACACCGAATATTTGCTACGTGGTCACACGTCCATGGATGTGCGCGATGTGCTGCGCGAAACCATGTTCGCGCCCACAGTGACCGGCTCACCCATGCAAAATGCCTGCGCGGTCATCGCCCGGCACGAAACCAAGGGACGAGGCTACTACTCCGGCGTCGCCGCACTGATGACCCCCGAACCAGGTGGATCGCACAGCCTGGACGCCCCCATTTTGATCCGTACTGCACAGATCACCCCGAGCGGTGGGATCCGGGTCAGCGCCGGAGCCACTTTGGTCCGCCATTCCTCGCCCGAGGGCGAAGTCGCTGAGACCGCGGGCAAGGCCGCCGGACTGTTGTCGGCACTGGGATTGGAAGCGGCCTATGGCGCAGGCTTTGGCGTCGGGTCGGGTGCGGCGACATCAGTTCCCGCTGCCATGATCGATCCGGCCGAGTTGCCGGTGGACGAGCTGTCGTCGTCGGCGAGCCGTACAGTGCCGGCCAGCGGTGACCGCACTGCCGATGTTCGCGCTGTGGCGGCTGCCAGGAATGCGGCACCATCTGAGACTGTGAGGGAACACTCGTTCGCCCTCCAACCAGGCAGCCTTGCCGATGACCCTGTCATCGAAGCCGCGCTGCTGGCCCGTAACAAGATGCTGGCACCGTTCTGGTTGGCGGAACAGCACGCTGTCGGATCCTCGGTGACGGGACGCAAGGTGCTGGTGGTCGATGCGGAGGACCGTTTCACCACCATGCTGGCGCACCAGTTGCGGCACCTCGGCATGCTGGTCGAGGTTCTGCCGTGGCAGGAGGTACCCGCCGATGGCCGTGCAGTATTGACGGACGGGACTGTGCCGGATGTGGTGGTTGCCGGACCTGGGCCAGGTGATCCGCTCGACGATGCGGATGAACGGATTGTGCGACTGCGCGCGGTCGTGGCCGCGACGCAGCAAGACAATCTGCCCTTGGTCGCAGTCTGCCTGAGTCACCAGGTGGTGGCCTGCGGGCTGGGGCTCGACATCGTCCGACTCGACCGGCCGCGCCAGGGTGTGCAGTTACCCATCGACTATTTCGGGACCATTGCACGCATCGGGTTCTACAACACGTTCACAGCTCGAATCGACGATGCCGCCCTGGCTGGCGCAGCGGGTTCGTCCACGGTGAGTCACGCGGGCATGGCGCTCGCGGTCGATGAGACGAGCGGCGACGTCTTCGCTATTCGTGGCCCCGGACTTGCCACGCTGCAGGGCCACGCTGAGTCGATTCTGTCTATTGACGGACTTGTGGTGCTGGAGCAGATGGTGCGGCACGCGCTCGGGGTCGCCTCACGCTGATCGAGTAGCGCGCAGAAGCCTCCCCGTTGATCGGTGATGGCCGCTGACGGTCTAATGCTGCGGGTTTTCTTACGTGTCGACGGTTTGTTTCCTGGCAACTGGAAAGTGGTCCTGCGGCAATGAGAAGCGCAGCGGATATTCAGCGATCCCTGGCACAATAACGCCGCATGGAATCCAATATGTGGCTCAGCGTCGCACTGGTTTTGTTGTTCATCTTCATCGGCGGTGTTTTCGCAGGCACTGAGACGGCTCTGGTGTCGTTGCGTGCCAGCCAGATCACCCAGATGGAACGGCGTAGTGCGAGAGGGTTGCGCGCGGCAGCGGTCGCCAAAGACCCCAACCGCTTCCTCGCGGCGGTACAGATCGGTGTCACCGTGGCCGGGTTCTTCTCCGCCGCCTACGGCGCAACCGCCATCGCACCGTTCGTGACACCGCTGCTGACCGACTGGGGACTGTCGCAGAATGCAGCGAACACCACCGCGCTGGTTGTGTTGACTCTCGTCATCGCGTACCTGTCCTTGGTGTTGGGCGAACTCGTCCCCAAGCGCTTTGCGCTGCAACGACAGGTCGCCATCGCGACGGCTGTCGGTCCGCCATTGGATAAATTCGCGACGTTGATGCGGCCGGTGATCTGGTTGCTGTCGGTCTCGACGAATGCTGTGGTGAAGTTGCTCGGCGGCGACCCGAAGGCCAAGTCTGAGGATGTCAGTGATGAGGAACTGCGTGACATGGTCGCGGAACATGAAGGGTTTGGCGTCGACGAGCGCGCCATCCTCGCCGACGTCATTGATTCTGGGTCGCGCACCGTCACGGAGGTGATGCGCCCGCGCCATGATGTTGCCTTCGTGCCGGCCTCTGCCACGTTGGCCGAGGCCATCGCGCACGTGCAGAATCTGCCGTATTCGCGCTACCCCGTCATCGGAGAGAGCTTCGATGACATCGTGGGGTTCCTGCACATCCGTGACCTCTTGGACGCCGCCATGGAGACCAAGAATCCGACATTGCACGTCGGCCGGTTGGCCCGTCCGGTCCTGGAACTTCCCGGCACCAATTCGGTGCTGCCGACCTTGACTTTGATGCGCCGGGAACGGCGCCACATGGCGATTGTTGTCGATGAGTATGGCGGCACCGACGGCATCGTGACACTCGAAGACCTTGTCGAAGAACTCATTGGGGACATTTGGGACGAGTTCGACACACCCGCGTCGGGGGTGACTGATAGTCATGAGGCTGGCACGCTGACCAATGTTGACGCTGGAATCAGCATTGAGGAATTCGCCGAAGTCACGGGTATCGAGTTGCCTGATGGTCCTTATGAGACTGTGGCGGGCTACATCATGACGCATCTGGGTCGTTTGGGACAGGTGGGCGATGCGGTGCCGGTTGGATCATGGCTGATCGAAGTGACGGAAGTGGACAAGCGGCGCATCAGCCGCGTGGACGTGGTGGCGGCGCCCACCGAGGCTGCTGCTGGGCCGTCGGGTGGAGCGGACACGGAGCTCGGAACTGACTAACTCGGCCCGCGAAATTATCTAGTAGGACCATGGAGTATCTGCCGCGGACCATTGATCAGCCGCTTGAAGATGCCTTGAGAGTGCTTCCCGCGGTAGCGCTGGATGGAGCAAAAGGCGTCGGAAAAACAGTGTGTGCGGAACGTATGGCAAACAGTGTGATGCGCCTAGATCGTCCCGATGACCTTTCGATTCTCCGTGCGGACCGAGATCGAATCGATCGCCTTGACAAGCCAGTGTTGCTCGATGAGGTCCCTGCCTGAGTACCCGTAACCCACGAAGGTCAATAGGCTCGGCCAGGCGCCTAAGCGTCACCTTGCTGACCCGGCATTCGCCGCGCGACTCCTCAACGCGACTAAAGAGACGCTTCTGTCGGCGCGAACTGTTGCAGACCGCGGTTCAGCGTATGCAAGCATCCGCAAGGGTGTTCTACTCGGGGCGCTCTTTGAGTCATTAGTGACTCTGAGCGTGAGGGTCTACGCCCAGCCGCTTGGTGTCGCTGTAGTCTCGCTCGCGTTGCTCGGTGCGTAACGCCTGACGGAGATCCGACGATTCTCTATTCCGGCTGTGGCGTGGTGCGGTTTGATATGCGACGACGATAACCGACTGTCCCGATCACGGCGACCACAATCACGACTAGAGCAACCAGCGCCCACACGCTTTGAGCTGCGAGAGCCACCCCCGCCCAGAACACGGATAGGCCCACGGTGCCCCACACCGCCGCCCAGGCCATTGAGCCGGGAATGGACGCGATGGTGAACCGCAGGTATGGCATTTGGATGATGCCCGCGGCCAGCATGATCGCCGTTTGGAAACCAATCGTCAGGTAGCAGACCGTCACTGCGGGGGCGCCCCAGCGCCCCAAGGTCGCGATAGCGCGCTTGGTCGAATCGGCTTCCAGCCAACCGCGTATTCTGCTTGACCAGTGGTGCCGATCCTTGAGAAGGGCGGCCTCCGTTCCACGTGAAACGAGCCGAGCGAGCCAGTAAGTTCCGTGGGATCGAAGCAGCACGATAAAGAACAGTGCGATGAGTGTGATCCACAGCGGCGTGCCCGTCGGCAGGCCGGGAACATGAACACTCGCAGGCATGGGTCCATGGTATCGGCGACACCGCAATGATGACTGAGACCGACGAAGGGGCGTTCCGACGGTTTGTCGGAACGCCCCTTCGTGGTCTTGCGCTGGACGGTCCCACCGGGTGGGTCTCGACACACGCTCTGGCGCCTGTTACTCAACCACCGAGTACCGTTGGTCGAGCTGGTGCGGTCCTGAGCTCGTCGAGGTCTGGTGGGTTATTTTTTCTTGGTTTGGATGGTTTTGACTGGTGAGGTCTTGCCGATCACGTTGGTCGGGTTGGTGGGTGTGAAGGTTGCGCGTACCTTGATCTTCTTTTTCTTGGTGTGTTTCTTTGCGATCTTCACACTGATTTTCTTGGTGGTGGCTGTCACGTTCACGGTGCGTATGGTTTTCTTGCCGATGCGCACTGTGATGGTGCCTGCGGTGCGTTGGCCGTTGGTCAGTTTGCCGATCTTGATGTTGACCTTGGTTGCTTTGCCTCGCTGGTATTTCTTGCCGTTGACCGTGATCTTTTTGAGTGCGACCTTGGTCACGAAGACGTGCACGGTTGCCGAGGTGACCCCGGAACCCACACGCGACGCAGTAATCCGATGCACTCCGGCATCCAAGCCGGGCACGACAAGGGAAGCACTCGTGCCTGAGATGACTGCTCGTCCTAGGGACTTGCCGTTATCGAAGAACTCGATCTGACCCGAGAGCCCGGTTGCCACCTGACCGCGCAAGGTCACAGATTGGCCATACGAGATCAGTGCCGGAGAGGCTGATAGCTGCACCGGTGCTTCGGTTTCTTCCTCGTCCGGAATCTCGGTCACCGTGATCTGCTGCGACACGGTCGCATTCGACTGAGCACCAGTAACAGTCAAAGTGACTGTTCCAGGAACTGCTGGCGCGGCAATGGATCCAGTGATTTTGCCGGTGGTGCTGGCGATCAGGTTCACGGATTCGGTGCCGAGGGTTGCAGTGGCGGTTTCGGATTCGCCGAAGCCTTGTGCGGTGAACACGACTTGGGAGCCGACCACGACGGAGTTCGGGGCTGACAGAGTCGGGTTCCAGGTGGCAGCGGTCACTGTCACGGTGCTGGCGGGTGCGCCTCTTGAGGTCGCGCCTACTAGTTGCAGGCCGTATTCACCAGGCGCGGTCAGGCGTGGCACACTCACGTTGATCGAGACAGCACCCGACGCATTCGCCGTGCCCGAACCGATCACCACACCACCGAGCACCACCGACACCGACTCACCACCAACAAAACCACCACCAGTGACGGTCACAGAGCTACCGGCCTGAATGGATCCCGAGGGGACACTCTGGCTCGGCAGCACTGCTGCGGCAGGTTGCCTATCCTGACCGATGGCGAAGATGCGGCGGTTGTCATCCGAATTACCCGGCAAGGTGACGGACACGATGTGACGTCCCGCAGGAGCCACATACGGGGTTGTCGCGTACAGGTACGCACCGGGATCCAAGGTGGTGGAGTTACGTTCCGGAGTCCAGGCGAGTTTGACGTTGCCGGTCATCGGGTTCAACTGACCAGCGTCGCGTCGTGCCTCCCAGGCTGAGCCGCTGCCGGATTCCGGCAGTACCCAGTCGCCGAAGTTCAATACCGCAGTGCCAGTCGAACCATCATCCAAGGTGACCGTCGCCGAACCCGTGGTGTTCGCATTCTTCGCGGCACCAACGAATGTGATCTTGGTGGGCTCACCGTCAAGAGCGACCGTCTGTCCTTTGGGCGCGATGGCGTCGTGGAGCCCTTCGGACACATTTGGCCACTGGGCAGTCAGACCAGTTAGGACAGAACTACCCGAAACCTCCTGTAGGTCGATGAGTTCGCCAGGAACGATTCCCTCTTCGGCGAAAGCATCGCTCGTCATGCTTCGGTAGCCATCGAAGTGCCCGGCGTAGGCGTCCCGGAGCGACATGCCTTGCAGGTTCGTGTTCGCCAGGAATGCGCCTGACTTGGCCACTCGCACCGTGATGTCGGACGAGGTGCGATCCCCGTCACCGGTGATGACCGTGATGGGGAAGACGTAGTCCCCGTCGGCCACTTTATTCGAGACCTTGACCGACAGCGGCTGGACATCGCGACCAGTCGAGTCGAACATCGTCTGCTTCGTCGTCGAGACTGTGAACCCTGCCGGGGCAGCGGTCGTATCGATCGCATAAGAGTCGTCAGTCGCCGAGACACGCTGGATAGCGAAATCAAGCGTCTCCGACTGACCTGGCCGGACAGTGATCGGATCACCGTAGGCAATGACCTGGTTCGAACCGTAGTCAAACGACGGCGGTGCATCCTCGGCGGCAGTACCCCAGTGAGTCGGAGTGTCCGACAAGGTGAAGTCGATGGTGGTGTCGTCCTCCTGCCAGCCATCAGGGATCGCGGTGTTCGTCTGAGCAACCCCGTTCACCGACAACCCGGCGATGTAACGCTTGGTTGTTGCGCCAGGCGCATTGATCGTCAACGTATTGCCATTGCCGAGATCAACCTCGACCACCTCGAAGTTCGGGGTATTGACGGTGAGGATGTCTGTTCCGGGGGTCGCTGGATAAAGACCAAGTGCGGCCCACACATACCAGGCGGACATCGCGCCGAGGTCGTCGTTGCCCGGTTCCGCGCCATCTGGCTCGTGGCCGAACAGATCGTTGCGAATATCGTCCACGACCTCCTGAGTGCGCCATGGCTGGCCCACGTAGTTGAACGCCCACGGAGTGGCGAAGTTGGGCTCGTTGCCGGCCCACATCTTCGGCACGTTCGCACCGACGTTGTAACCGCCGGTCATGAAGTCGTTCAACCGGTCCGCCATGGCAGTGCGTCCACCCAGTGTCCGTGCTAGACCTGCGATGTTCTGCGGTGCCATCCACAGGTACTGCTCGGAGGTCGCCTCGTCGAATCCGATCTGACCATAACCGGTGACATGGCCGCGATGGCCGAAGTCGCCGGGAGTCTGGTTGCAGTCCGAACCGACCGGGTAACGGCCCATGAAGTTGCGTGCCGACAGGCACATCGTCAGCGGGTTGATGTGGTTCTGCCAGTAGTTCGTGCGCTCCTGGAACTGTTCCGCGACGTCGTTAGGAACTGTGTCAGGGTAGTTCTCCACTCCGATTCGAGCCGCGAACTCACTGATCGCGAAGTCATCAATGGCCCACTCCTGGGCCACCGATGCACCCGTGACCGCGTGATCGGTTTGATGTTCGGGAGTTTGCGGCGCGTACTTGCGCTCGGTGTAGTCCTTTGCACCAGGACGCACGATCTGGTCGGGATTTTGACCGCCAGTGTATTCACCGGCTGTTTCGCCCAGAGCACCTTCGTACATGTAGTGCAACGCCTGACCAACGGCGAAGTCCGTTGCCCCGAAAGCATGGGCCTGCGCGATGAAGGCCGATGCGTTATCACCGGACATCTGATCAGTAGATGCGTTCGCCATAGCCCATCGAGAGAACTGACCTGACTGATCGGCATTGACCACATAGGTCTGAGCCACATCGCTGAGAATCTTTGGTTCGACCAACGCCGCCAATGGCGCCCACGAGCGGTAGGTATCCCAGTCCGAGAAGTTCGCGTAAACGTGTTCCTGATTCAAGCCGTATTCCGCATTCGAGTCCGCGATGTTGTGGATCGTCGGTTCGACTTCCGGCTTCGGGTCGTTTGTGGCGCCCGGGCGCTGGAAGTAGAAGTAGTCGAATCCCGCGTAGTCACCTGTCGTGTCATCGAAGATATTCGGGTGGAGGAACGACCGGTAGACCGCGTGGTAGAAGGTCTTGATGTCTCGCTGCGAGGCTGTGTCGGAGATTCGGAACTTGCCGAGGATCTCATTCCATCGGTCATAGGTGTCCTGGCGGATCGCATCGAATGCCTCGGCATAGTCTGTATGGGTCTCCGCTGGGCTGAGATCGGTGTAATCCGGGGTGGGAACCTCGGTGGCCAGATTGAGCGACGAGCCACCCCGGTGGTAACTTTCGGGATCTGCCTGGCCAAGAGCCAGGTCACCGGTTTTCACGTACGACATCGAGATCTTCATCCGCACTGTCGTTGTGCCCGGTGCGAACCGCACATATCCACCTGGACGAGCGATGCCCGCGTATTCGGCATCGTCTGAGTCAACACCGACGGTCTTGTTCTGGAACTGGTTGGCGCTCTCGTCCCAAGCACCGTAGTGGGTGAAGGGCTGCTCGAATTTGGCGGTGAAGAACGCGCGGTACTGGTTCTGCTGGCCACAGAACGAACTGTTGACCGTCCAACCGCTGATAGTGCCGTTATTCGGGTTGACGTTGATTGAACCTTTGATCGTGCCCTTGTTCGAGACACCGGAGCGAATGGTCACGGCAGGTGTGGCGCCAGAAGGGAAGGTGAACTCCGCGACACCGGAACGATCCGTGGCCGTTAACTCAGCAGTGATCTGCTGGTTGTTGGCATCGACGGTGTTGAGTTTGTAATATCCCGGTTCGGCCACCTCGCCATCATGGGTGAGTGTGCTCGTCTTGTTCCACGGGCTGTTCGTGGTCGGGTCGACCGTAGTCGGCAGTACCGGGAAATCTCCGAATGCACCGCAACCCTGTGAGGCATGGTTGACGCCGAAACCGCGCAACTTATTGCTGCTGTACCGGTAGCCGGCACCGTTATCCCCGTTGTCCGGTGAGAACTGCATCATGCCGAACGGTGCTGCTGGGCCGGGGAAGTTGTTGATCTCACCGACGACGACACCGCCAGAGCCGGTTCCGGCGAGGGTGTTGACGTAAGAGGCCGGATCGGTCACGAACGTGATATCCGCGTGGGCGGCGGGTGCCGCGACCATGCCGGTGACGGCCAGCGCACTGATTGCGGTCGCTGCCGCGAATCTGCGCAGACCACGGTGGGCGGCGTGACGGGTGCTCGTCATGGATTTTCTCCTCATTGAAGAGCTGGGGCGAGATTGAGATCTGGTCGACATGGGTTAACGCACCACCTTGCCGGTTTTGACAGACTTGACTGTCTTCTTTGCGTAGCCGGGGGCATTGAGTGTGACCTGGACGGACAGCCTTTTCTTGGCGAATTTCTTGGTGACCTTGAACTTCGCCTTACCGGCCTTCTTGCCCTTGATCTTCTTGTTGCCTGCGAACCACCGGTAGGTCTGCTTAACCTTGGCGCCTGGTGCAGAGACCTTCTTGACGCTGGCCTTCAAGGTTTGACCGACACGAACTTTCTTCTTCTTGACCGCTTTCTTCTTCGCCCGGATAACCGGTTTCTTCGAAGTGATCGTGCCGACCTCGGTCAACCCAGCGGAAAGGAACTGTTCGATGGTCTGTCGGTTGACGGCTGTGGCGATCACACGTACCGATACGACGGTGTTCGCGTCAGCAGGGGTGAGGCGGTAGGACGAGTTCGTCGCTGCTGCGATCGGCTGTGTGCCGCGCAGCCACTGGTAGGTCACTCGAGCATTCGCGGGCTCGAAAGTTCCAGGGCGTACCGTCAGAACACTGCCGACCTGGGTTGTGCCCGTAACCGTCGCTGCTGACTTGATTGCGACGAGCGGGTCAGGAAGACCTGGTTCACCCGGCTGGTTGGGATCAGTCGGGAACGGATTCTCGTCGGCTGCCAAGACCGGTGAAGCAGTGGTCCTGGTGAACTCAAGTGTTGTGTGGCCCACCTTGGAGACAGTCACTCGCACCGCGATGGTCTTGCCGACCTGGGCGCTGGAAGGCACGAAGGTCTTGCCGAAAGCCCCCGCGATGACTGCGCCATCTGCGAGCCATTCGACGGTGATGCCGACCGTTGCGGGGTCCTCAGTCGCGGTGGCGTACTGACCGGTGTTGATCACGAGGGTGTCGCCCACGCGCGGGAGGCCGGCCAGGGAGGGCTCGACGGTGGCGGTCAATTCAGCCGGAGTTACCGTGACCTCGTCAGAGACAAAGGACACGGGAGCGACACCGGGATGATGGCCCACGACTGAGAACGCGATCTTCTTCCCGGCCCAATCAGCGGGGACGACACGCGCCTGAGTCGGGATGTCATCGGAAATCACGCCATCGACGAGCAAGTTGGCGCTCGTGCGGGCGGGAACTTCACCGATCCACTGCACCGAAGGGGCGATGGTTTGTCCCACAGAGACTGATGCGGGGACTGTGACCTCGGCATTGAAACTCGCCGATGCGTTGGAGGTGTCAGCGTCGGACGCGATGGCGAAGATGTGGACTCGATCTTCGTCGGGGAACTCGACGGAATCGAGTTTCTTGCCCGATGGGAGGGTCGCAACATTCGTGATGAAGATGGTGCAGTTGACGTTGTCGCCGTAGCGTGGCGCTTTGGGCACGGCGAACGAGTTGTCTGTGTTTCCGTCTGAGCACCAGTCCGCTGCACGGTACGAGACGGTTTGAGAGGTGTCATCGTCGAAGTTCAGCTTGAACGGCAGCGCGGCGGTCAGGTTGTCCGCATTATGGCCGGTCCACACGAAGGCGATCTTGGTCGCTGCCTGTGCTGCACCGGAGCCGAGCGCCGCCGACGTGTCGACGGTCTGTCCCTTGGCTTCCACGTTATCGAGATAACCGCCGGGCAGGTTGCCGCCCATACGGTATGTGACTGCGGCATCGCTGGGATGTGCCGTCTCGCCGGTGAACGACATACCGCCATTCGCGAGATTAGTGCGGTGGAAGCCGAAGCCGCCCGCCAGGTTCGGTCGGTCGCCGGGCAGGTCGCCACCGATGGCCTTGTTATTGAAGTAGTAGTCCAGCCAGCTGTCGGTGACGGCTGGCGGCTCTAGGGCTTGGGCAGATGTCGCGATTGCGGCCAGACCCATGCCCGCACTTAATGCGAGCACCGATATCGAGGAAACGAGTCGGGTGAGTCTGCCGTGCTTCGTGCGCGACGAGGGATGATTCGTTAGTAACACGCGTGTCTCCATCCACGTCCATGTGGTTTGTAGTACCCAACACTGTCAACTCTGACAGCGTTGTCAAACAGCCTATCAATGGTCCGACATGTTGCCAACGTCAGAAGACGACGAGGGGCTCGTCCAACTGGAAAGTCGGACGAGCCCCTCGTGTCGTGGTGGGTTATTTTTTCTTGGTTTGGATGGTTTTGACTGGTGAGGTCTTGCCGATCACGTTGGCCGGGTTGGTGGGTGTGAAGGTGGCGCGTACCTTGATCTTCTTTTTCTTGGTGTGTTTCTTCGCGATCTTCACGGTGATCTTCTTGGTGGTGGCTGTCACGTTCACGGTGCGTATGGTTTTCTTGCCCACGCGCACTGTGATGGCACCTGCGGTGCGTTGGCCGTTGGTCAGTTTGCCGATCTTGACGGTGACCTTGGTGGCTTTGCCTCGTTGGTATTTCTTGCCGTTGACGGTGATCTTTTTGAGTGCGACTTTGGCCACGGATACGTGCACGGTGGCCGAGGTGACCCCGGAACCCACACGCGTCGCAGTCATCCGATGAGTACCGGAGTCGAGGCCTGCCACGGTCAGTGTTGCGGCATTACCCACAATGGTGGCCCGACCCAGTGACCTGCCCGCACTGAAGAACTCAACTTGACCAGTCAGCCCAGCGGCGACTTGCCCGCGTAGGGTGACGGATTGACCGTAACTGATCAACGCCGGCGAAGCCGACAGTTGCACCGGTGCTTCTGCCTCAGGTTCCGGCTCTGTCGGGATTTCAGTGACCGTGATTGCTTTCGACACGGTCGCGCCCGAATCGGATCCTGTCAGCGTGAGCGTCACAGTGCCTGGTGTGGCAGGAACTGCGATGGAACCGGTGACCTTACCGCTAGCACTAGCGATCAGCGTTACCTGCTCACCACCCAACTCAGTACTTACTTGTTCGGATTCGCCGAAGCCTTGTGCGGTGAACACGATTTGGGAGCCGACCACGACGGAGTTCGGGGCCGACAGGGTCGGGTTCCAGGTGGCAGCGGTCACTGTCACGGTGGTGGCGAGTGCGCCTCCTGAGGTGGCACCGACTAGTTGCAGGCCGTATTCGCCAGGTGCGGTCAGGCGTGGCACACTCACGTTGATCGAGACAGCACCCGAGGCATTTGCCGTGCCCGAACCGATCACCTGATCGCCGAGGACAACCTCAACGACCTCACCCGCAGAGAACCCACCACCAGAGACAGTCGTCGTGGTGCCAGCTGTCAATGTAGTTGGTGTGTTCTGTGTCGGGAAGGCGGGCTCGTCCTCGTGCCTGTCCTGTGCGATGGCGAATACCCGACGGTTATCGTTGGCACTACCTGGCAGGGTCACCGACACGATGTGACGTCCCGCAGGAGCCGTATACGGCGTGGTCGCGAAAATATACGCACCAGGGTTACCGCTACTGCCGTGGACGTTACGTTGCGGAGTCCAGATAACTCGGACGTTACCGCTCATCGGGTTCAGCAGACCGGTGTCACGCCGTGCCTGCCAAGCCGTGCCGCTGCCGGATTCCGGCAGTACCCAGTCACCGAGGTTGAGCCCGGCGGCGTTGGTGATGATCGTGCCATCGTCCAAGGTCACTGTGGCCGAACCAGTGGTGTTCGCGTCCTTGGCAGCGCCGATGAAGGAGAGCTTCCTCGGCTGACCGGTCAACTCAATAGTCTGGCCGTTTGGCACTACAGAATCATCCATGCCTTCCGAGATCACGGGAAGACGGACGCTAAGACCAGCCAGCGTCGATTGCGCTTGAGCATTGTCTGAGACATCAGCAAGATCGACGAGTTCACCCGGAACTAGTCCAAGCGCAGCCATCGAGTCGCTCTGCACGCTGTGATAGCCATCGAAATGACCGGCATGCGCGGCGCTCAAGGATCGTGCATGCAAATTAGTCGCAGCGATGAATCCGTTGGCCTTGGCGACACGAACGGTCACGTCGGATGTGGAACGGTCACCGTTCCCGGTCACGGTAGTGATCGGGAAGGTGTAGTCACCATCAGCGACATTGGATGCGACAGTGATCGAGAGCGGCTGTACATGATGACCGGTTGAGTCGAAGCGTTGCGGCTTCGTTGTCTTCATGACAAAGCCTGCGGGTGCTCCGGTGAAGTCCAAACGATAAGTATCCGATGTGGCAGCTGCCCGTTGGATCGCGTAATCCAGTGTTCCTGAATCGCCTGGTTTGACTGTGATGGGGTCGCCGTAGGCGACAACTTGGTTGGAGCCATGGTCGAATGACGGTGGTGCGTCAGCGGGTGCAGTTCCCCACATCGTCGGTGACGAAGCCATCGTGAAGTCAAGAGTCGTGTCCTGATCTTGCCAGCCATCAGGGATGGCGAGACTCGTTTGAGCGTCACCATTGACGGACAACCCGGCGATGTAACGCTTGGTGGCGGCATCGGGTGCGTTGATCGTCAGGGTGTTGCCATTGCCCATTTCGAACTGGACCTTTTCGAAGTTAGGCGAGTTCACCGTGAGGATGTCTACACCGGGAGTAGCCGGGTACAGGCCGAGGGCGGCCCACACGTACCAGGAGGACATGGCACCGAGGTCATCGTTGCCCGGCTCTGCGCCGTCACGTCCGACACCGAAGAGTTGCGTACGGATGTCCTCGACTACCTCCTGGGTTCGCCAAGGACGACCCAGGTAGTTGTAGCCCCACGGAGTGGCGAAGTTCGGCTCGTTGCCGGCCCACATCTTCGGCACGTTCGCACCGACGTTGTAACCACCGGTCATAAAGTCATCGAGTCGCTCCGCGGTGACATCCCTGCCACCGAGGATGGCGGCCAAACCGGCCATGTTCTGCGGTGCCAGCCACAAGTACTGCTCCGAGGTGGCCTCGTCGAAACCAATCTGACCGTAACCGGTGACGGTACCGCGGTAGCCGTGGCCGCCAGGGGTGTCGTTGCAATCTGAGCCGACCGGGTAGCGTCCGGCGTAATCGCGCGCTGATAGGCACATCGTCAGCGGGTTGATGTGGTTCTGCCAATAGTTCGTGCGTTCTTGGAACAACTCCACTACATCGTCGGGGACGTTGTCCGGGTAGTTCTCAGTCCCAATGCGCTTGGCGAACTCACTGACTGCGAAATCGTCTATGGCCCATTCTTGCGCCACTGACGCACCTGTCACAGCGTGGTCGGTTTGATGTTCGACGGTCTGTGGTGCGTACTTGCGCTCGGTGTAGTCCTTCGCACCTGGACGAGTCACCTTGCGCAACGGGATCTCTGGCGTGGGCTCACCCGCATTCTCACCAAAGGCAACGTCGTACATGTGGTCCAGTGCGCGGTCGAGGGCGAAGTCTTCAGCGCCGAAGGCATGTACCTGGGCTATCAGCGCCGAGGCGTTGTCCCCGGACATCTGACCGGTGGATTGGTTCGCAATCGACCACCGGGGGAACTGGCCCCACTGGTCTGCGAAGAGAACATACGTTTGCGCGATATCGCTGGCGACTTTAGGTTCGAGTAATGCCGCTAGCGGTGCCCAGGAGCGATAGGTGTCCCAGTCGGAGAAGTTGGAGTAGACGTGCTCTTGGTTTAACCCGTATTCCGCATTCGTGTCAGCGATGTTGCGGACTGTCACTGGGATGTCGGTACCGGTTTGACCAGCTTCGTAGTACTTGAAGTGGTCGAAGCCCGCATAGTCGCCGTTGACATCTTCGAAGACATTCGGGTGCAGCATCGTTCGGTACAGCGAGTGGTAGAACGTGCCGATATCCCGTGTCGATGCGGTATCCGAAACCTTGATTCTGCTCAAGACTTCGTTCCAGCGATCGTAGGTGTCTTGGCGAATCGCGCCGAACGCGGTCGCGTAGTCCGGGTAAGCAACGGCATCGTCGGTCTTATAGTCCGGGGTGGGGATCTCGGTACCGAGGTTCAGGGACGAGCCACCATAGTGGTTGCTGTTTGGATCGGCCTGTCCGAGCTCGAGGTCACCGGTCTTGACGAACGACATCGAGATCTTCATCCGCACGGTAGTGGTGCCTGGTGCAAACCGGACGTAGCCACCGGCCTGACCGACGTTGGCCACCTCGGCGTCAGTCGTGTCAACGCCGACGGTCTTGTTGGTGATATTCGATGTGCCCTCGTTCCATGCGCCGTAGTGCGTGAAGGGCTGTTCGAACTTCGCGGTGAAGTACACCTTGTACTGGTTGTCCTGAGTTGCGCTGCAGAATCCACGGTTCAGCGCCCAGCCCGAGATGGTGCCGTTATTCGGGTTGACGTTGAAGGAACTCTTCTTGGCGGTCTTGTTGTTCATCCGACCGGGACGAATCATGACTGTTGGAGTGGTGCCGGCGGGGAAGGTGAACTCGGCCATGCCGGAGCGGTCAGTCGCGGTCAGTTGCGCGCCGATGGTCTGGCCGAGGCGATCCCTCGTGTCCATCGACAGGTAGCCGATTTCGCCGTGTTCGGTTTCAGTCAGGATCGTGCTGGTCTTGTTCCATGGCTCACGAGGCGATGGCGAACCTTCGGGGTCTACCGTCGTCGGATCGACGGTGGTGGGCAGCACGGGGAAGTTACCGAATGCGGTGCAGCCCTGCGAGGCGAAGTTGACCGCGAAGCCCTGCAGGTTGGTGTTCCCGTTACGGTATCCGGTGCCGTTGTTCCCGTTCGCTGGTGAGAACTGCATCATGCCAAAGGGTGCGGCGGGGCCGGGGAAGTTGTTGATGCTCCCCACGACAGGTCCGCCTGATCCAGTACCGGAGAAAGTATCAACATAGGAAGCGGGGTCGGCGACGAAGGATACGTCGGCGTTGGCTGCGGGCGCAGTGAGCATCCCTGTGGCCGCCAATGCGCTGATCGCGGCGGTGGCCGCGAGGCGGCGTAGGCCTCGTTTGGTGGTGTGACGAGTGCTCGTCATGGGGTTTCTCCTCGAAGAGGTGTGAAAAGAACGTTGAGTTGAGGTCGACATGGGTCAGCGCACCACCTTGCCGGTCTTGGCGGACTTGACCGTTTTCTTGGTGTAGCCCTTGGCGTCGTAGGTCACGCGAACATGGAGTCGCTTGCCAGCGAGTTTCTTGGTGACCTTGAACTTCGCCTTACCGGCCTTCTTGCCCTTGATCTTCTTATTGCCCACGAACCAGCGGTACTTGGTCTTGAGCTTTGATCCGGGTGCTGTTGCCTTGCCGCTACGAGCACGCAGGGTGGTGCCAACTCGTACTTTCTTTTTCTTGACGGCCTTATTCTTGATGGCGATCCGCGGTTTCTTGGTGGCGATCACCCCGTTGTCGACGACTCCGGCAGCAAGGAACTGCTCGGTGGTCTGCCGGTTGGCGGCTGAGGCGATCACACGCACGGAGATCACGGTGTTCGCATCGGCAGGGGTGAGGCGATAGGACGAACTTGTCGCGCCGACGATGGGCGCAGTGCCCCGCAGCCACTGGTAGGTCACTCGTGCGCTAGCGGGTTCGAAGGCTCCCGGACGTGCCGTGACGACTTTGCCGACCTGCGCAGTGCCGGTCACTGACGCGATGCTGCGAATCGCAACCAACGGGTCGGGCAGAGTCGGTTCCACCGGTGGTTCAACAGGATCCGTCGGGAACGGACTTTCATCAGCAGCCAAAACGGCAGCCGTGGCATCGGTGGTGAATACCAGCGTCGTGTACCCGGCTTTCGTTACGGTGACCCGAGCTGAGATCGCCTTGCCCACTTGCGTTTCTGTGGGAATGAAGATCTGGTCGGCAGCGCCTGGAATGGGGGTGTCGTCAGCCAGCCACTCGATGGATGTTCCCACATGGGTAGGGCTCTCAGCGGGTGTCTCGTACTGACCAGTGTTGACCACCAGGCTGTCACCGACGCGAGCCAAACCGGCCAACGTCGGCTCGGTGATGGCAGTCAGTTCGCCCGGTGTGACGGTGACCTCGTTAGAGATTTGCGGTGACGGTGCGTAGCCAGGGGTTCGGCCGATTGCTGCGTAAGCAAGGGACTTGCCTGCCCACGAGGTGGGAACTACAAATGATGATGTGGAGATCTCACTGGCTACGCCGTCGACGTACCAGAACGTCTCGGTGGTTGCCGGTGCTTCGCCAACCCACTGGAGAGAAGGCGTGATGACATCGCCTACCGTAATGGTTTCGGGCAGTTCAATGTTCGCATTGAAACTGCTCACCGCGTTCTGGGTGTCTGCGTTGGATGCGATAGCGAAGATGTGCACGCGAGGTTCATCAGGAAGATCAATCGCATCAAGCGATTTACCGGCAGCCAGGTTGATTACGTTGGTAATGAAGATTGTGCACCCTGGGCTGGTACTGCCGTAACGAGGCTTAGGTGCTGCGATCGCAGTATTGCTCGAGTTCTCGGCGGCACACCAGTCGCGCGGTGTTAGATTCACGGTGCTGGTTGTGTCGTCGCTGTAATGCAGGGTGAATGGTTGTGCGGCAAGACTGCTGGCGTTGTGCGCAGTCCACACGAAGGCGACTTTCGTCGCTGGCTGGGCTGAAGCTGACCCCAGTGCGATCGAAGTGTCGATGCGTTGTCCCTGTGCCTCGATATTGTCAGTGAATGGTCCTGCCACTGCGCCGCCCATGCGGTACTTCACGCTGGCGTCGGTTGGGTGTTGTACCTCGTCATCGAACACGACACCACCAGGGTGGGTGACCTCTTGGCCGCCGGCGATCAAACTGGAGCGATGAAAACCCCATCCGCCATCCATATTGGGGGCGTCACCAGCCTGGTTACTGCCGATGCCTTTGTTGTTGAAGTAGTAGTCCAGCCAGGTGGGGCTGACCTCTGGTGCAGTCGCTGCGCCGGCCGGTGCGGCAGCAACTGCGATGCCTAGACCCGCGCTGAGTGCGAGGGCTGCGGTGGCAGACACAAATTGGACGAGGCGAGCACGCCACGGGCGCACCTCGTGCTGGGTCTTTGAAGCCAAGGGGTATCTCCATCCACGACGATGTGGTCATCTTGTTGGGCGGCAACGCGATCGAACGCTGACAGCGTTGTCAATTGAGCGTATCAAAGCAGTGTGGCTGTGCCAAGGGAGTTTCGATGGGGTAAACGAAAGGGCACCCCGGCCTATGACCGAGGTGCCCCTTTTGGGCGTTTTGATGCTCCGCTGATCGAGCTCGCGCTGTCCTAGGCCTGTCGAAGGATCGAGATCATTCGTGGTTTCGACAGGCTCAACCAACCTGGGTTTCGGCAAGGTCAGCCAGCATTGAACTCAATCAGCGGTCATGATCAGCGACCTTTCATCGTGTTCACCTTCGACTTAGTGACGTTGATGTTGGCCAGGTCGTTCGGGCGGAAGTTAGCGCGGACCTTGATGCGCTTCTTCTTGGTGAACTTCTTCGGGATCTTGACCTTGACCTGCTTCTTGTTAGCCCCGATCTTGACTGTGGCGACCTTCTTCTTGCCCACGCGCACGATCACCTTGCCTGCGGCGCGTTGACCGTTGGTCAGTTTGGCGACCTTGACCCGGATGGTCTTGGCCTTGCCGCGCTTGTACTTCTTGGCCTTGAGCAACTTCACGCTCTTGACCTTGGTCTTGGTAACCGTAAGACTCACTGGTGCTGACAGTGCGGATGTTCCCACGATCTGAGCACGCATGACATATGAGCCATGAGCCAGGTTCGTCACCCGCAACTGCGCCGCTGATCCGGCAATAGTTGCTCGTCCCACGGAACGTGGACCGGCGAAGAACTCCACCTGACCGGTCACGCCACTTGAAACCTGTGCGCGCAGTGTCACCGGCACACCGTAAACCGTCTGACCGGAACTGACAGACAACGAAACTGTCGGTTGAGGTGTCACCGGCGGATTAGGCGTTGTCGGGGCTGCCGTGACGGTGACAGTGGTGGCTTCTCCGCCCGCTGATGTCTCGCCGACCAGGCGTAGGTTGTAAGTGCCTGGTTCAGTCTGTGCCGGGATGGTCGCTGTCACCGTGACATTGCCTGAACTGTCAGCAATGCCAGTACCGACGGCCTTGTCACCGAGGAACGCAGTCACTGTTTCCCCTGGAACGAATCCGCCACCGGTCACCGTGACCTTGCCACCTGCTGACACTGAACCTGCACTCGTCGACTGAGTCGGCACGGTGCTGGCGATGTCGATGTCGGTGTTCTGTGCGATCGCGAAGACCCGGCGGCGTTCATCAGCCACGCCAGCGCCAGTCAAGGTCACCGACTTGATCGTGGTTCCTGCTGGAGCGGTGTATGGCGCAGTTGCGAAGACGTATGCGCCGGGGTCATTGCTCTGCTGGACTCGCACCGGTGTCCAGATCACCTTGACGTTGGTGCTGTAGGGCTGAAGCGTGCCGTTCTGCATGTTTCCGTTGCTGGATGGAAGTACCCAGTCACCCAGCGACAGATCAACATTCACGATGTTGCCGTTGGACAGTTCGACCTGTGCAGTGCCGTTGGTGTTGCCATTGCGCGCCGAGCCCAAGAACGAGATCTTTGTCGGATCATTTTGCAACTCGATCTTTTGTCCGCTTGGCACCACAGTGTCGGAGAGACCCTCGACAGTAGCCGGAATATAGACGTTCAGACCCGCCAAGGTGGAGCTACCGGAAACCTCTTGCAGGTTGAGAACCTCGCCCAGCGGCAGACCCTCGTCAATCATGAAGTCCCGGATGTATCCGTTAGAGCGGTTGTTCACAGGCTCGAAGTCTGTGTCACGGACGTTGTTTGCCGAGTGTGCCTGAATGTTGGTGGCGTCGAGGAAGCCCCCCTGGTGTGCGACGCGCACGGTTACGTTCAGTACCTGGCGTTCGCCGTCGGTGGTGATCACAGTCAAGGGCACGGTGTAGTCGCCTTCAGCCAGTCCAGGCGCAGCCACCACACGGAACTCGGTCACAGCGTTCCCGTTGGCGTCGAACTGACCGTTGCCGGTCAGCGAAGCGCTGAGTCCTGCCGGTGCCGTTGTCGCATCCGTGGTGAAACCGACTGCGTTCGAGGTCACACGTTGCACACCGAGGTCACCGGTGGCAAAAGCCCCTGGCGCCACCTTGACGGGGTGGGCGTAGGCGATCACAGCTTGCGAACCATCGGCGAATGACGGCGGTGCGTCGGCCTCGGCGGTTCCCCAGTCGGTTGGTGTCGATGACAAGGCGAAGTCCAGCGTAGTGTCCTGGTCCAACCAACCGTCGGGCAGGTAGGTGGCGGTTTGTGCCACGCCGTTGACCGAAAGTCCGGCGATGTAACGCTGACTGGTTGCTCCAGGTGCGTTGATCGTCAAGATGTTGCCGTTGCCGAGTTCGACGACGGCCTTGTCAAAGTTCGGCGTGTTCACCGTCATGATCGTGGTGCCGGGAGTGGCAGGGTAGATACCCAGCGCAGCCCAGACATACCAGGCGGACATGGCGCCCAGATCGTCGTTGCCAGGCTCACCGCCGTCTGGCTCATAACCAAAGAGGTTGTTGCGGATGCCGTCGACGACCTCCTGGGTACGTGACGGCGCACCGAAGTAGTTGAATGCCCAGGGGGTGGCGAAGTTGGGCTCGTTACCCGCCCACATCTTCGGCACGTTTGCACCGACGTTGTAACCGCCCTCCATGAAGGAGTTGAGGCGGCCCAAAGTGGCTTGACGGCCACCGAGGACCTCGCCAAGTCCTTTGAGGTTCTGCGGAACCATCCACAGGTATTGCTCGGAGGTGGCCTCGTCGAATCCGACCTGACCGTAACCCGTGACGCCACCAGTCTGGAAGCCTCCGGTGTTGGAGGCCCAGTAACCGAAGCCCTTAGGGGTGTCCTGGCAGTCGGTGACGTCAGGGAAGTGGCCGGACATGTCACGCGCTGCGAGGCAGCCGTTGAGCGGATTCATGTGCTGCTGCCAGCCATTGGCGCGGTCACGCATCACTTGATCCACGTTGGACGGCACTGTGTCAGGCCAGTTCTCTGAACCGATCGCTCGTGCAAACTCGCTGATCGCGAGGTCGTCAATGGACCATTCCTGCGCGATCGAAGCACCGGTGACGGCGTGGTCGGTGGAGAACTCCGGTGTTTGCGGTGCGTAGCCAAGCTCGTTGTAGAGCTTTGCACCGGGACGAGTGATCGAATGAGGGTTCTGACCACCGGTGTTCTCACCGGCATTCTCACCCAGCGCACCGTCATACATGAAGTGCAGGGCGCGCTCGACGTCGAAGTCCTTCGCGCCGAACATATAGGACTGAGCGATCTGTGCTGAAGCATTGTCGCCAGACATCTGCCCAGTCGAAGCATTCGCCATCGACCACCGTGGCAGCTGCCCCATTGCCTCTGCTTGCAACACATAGGTCTGAGTGATGTCACTCATCTCTTCTGGAGCCATCATTGCAGCCAGCGGCGCCCAGGAACGGTAGGTGTCCCAGTCGGAGTAGTTCGCATACACGGCTTTGATGTTCGTGCTGTGCTCAGCGTTGGCCTGATCGATGTGCTTGATCTCGGGCATGATCTCGTCCGGCCCTGTGGTTACCCCTGCTTTTCGAAAGTTGAATTTCTTGAAGGTGGGGTAGTACCCGTCAATGTCCGAAATGATATTGGGGTGAAGGAACGTGCGGTACAGCGAGTGATAGAAGGTCTTGATGTCGCGGTCATCGCTTTGACCCGGGTCGCTTACCTTCACCTTGCCGAGCAGGTCGTTCCACCGGTTGTAGGTGTCCTGGCGAATAGCGTCAAAGGCTTCTTCGTAGTTTGCGTAGACAGTGCCGTCGTTGTACTCAGCATCGTTGTAGTCCGGTGTCGGGATTTCGTTGGCGAGGTTTAACGACGAGCCACCCCGGTGCTGACTACCAGCAGGGTTCCCTTTTCCAAGCTCCAGGTCACCGGTCTTGACGTACGAGGTAGAGAACTTCACTCGTACAGTGGTCGTTCCCTGCGGGAACCGTACGTAACCACCGGCGCGGTGCACGCTGGCGAATTCAGCGTCGGTGTCACCACTGCCGGTACGCGTCTTGTTGGTGATGGTCGCGTCATCCTCTTTCCACGCTCCATAGTGCGTGAAGTCAGTGTCGAACTTCGCGGTGTAGTAGATGCGGAACTGGTTGTCAGGCGTCGCGCTGCAGAAGCCCTCGTTGATCGCCCAACCCGTCACCGTCTGGTTGTTCGGGTTGACGTTGAGCGAACTCTTGATCGCGTCCTTGCCGTTCATCCGGCCAGCCCGGAACATCAGTGTCGGGGTCTGTCCCGCAGGGAAGGTGAAGGTCGCAATGCCGGAACGGTCGGTGGCAGTCAGCTCGGCGACGATATCGCGGTTGTCGGCGTCGGTCGTTGTGACCTTGTAGTAGCCCGGTTCCCCTTCTTGCGTGTCGCGTTTGAGATTGTGTTGACGGTTCCACGGTTGACCGCTGGTGGGATTGATGGTGGTCGGCAGCATCGGGAAGTTACCGAATGCGCCACAGCCCTGGGAGGCGAAGTTGACGCCAAATCCCTGTAGCCGTTGGTCGCCCCAACGATACCCAGCGCCGTTGTGTCCGTTGGAGGGTGAGAACTGCACCATGCCAAAGGGTGTGGCTGGGCCAGGGAAGTTGTTGATTTCTCCGACGACTTGCCCGCCGGAGCCAGTTCCGGCCAGGGTGTTGACGTAACTGGCGGGGTCTTCGACGAACCAATCGGTGTCGTCGGCGCTTGCTGCTGGGGCGGTCACCAAGGTGACGATGAGCGCTGCAATTGCGGAGGCCGCAGGTAAGGTGCGGCGCAGCCATTGGGGCTTTCGGGAAATGTTATTGTTCATGATCACTTTTCTCGGGATGAGATACTGCTCGTCTTAGGAATCTTGCGTGCGATGCGCACTGACAAAAGCTCTGGGCGGTTCGAGAATCTCTCGATCCACGTCGTTGTGGTTTTTCGGGCGAAGTACTGTCACTGCATGACAGCGTTGTCAGAAAGCCTATCAAATCGGTTAAGGACCGCCAAGGCCCACGATACGAGGAGAGGGGCACCGCGGTGCGTTACCGGGGTGCCCCTCTCGTGGTTTCGACGACCTTAACCTGCGGTCATGATCAGCGGCCCTTCATCGTGCTCACCTTCGACTTGGTGACGGTGATGTTGGTCAGATCGTTCGGGCGGAAGTTAGCGCGGACCTTGATGCGCTTCTTCTTGGTGAACTTCTTCGGGATCTTGACCTTGACCTGCTTCTTGTTGGCTCCGATGTTCACCGTGGCGACCTTCTTCTTGCCAACCCGGACGATCACCTGTCCAGCAGCACGCTGGCCATTGGTCAGTTTAGCGACCTTGACCCGAATGGTCTTGGCCTTGCCACGCTGGTACTTCTTGGCCTTGAGCAACTTCACGTTCTTGGCCTTGACCTTGGCAACCGATACCGAGGTACCGGTGCTCTCGGCCGCGAAGTGGGTGGTCGAACCGAGGTAGACCGCCACGATCGAGTGCGATCCAGCCGGAAGCACGGTGGAGACCGTAGCCTTGCCAGCACTGATCGAGACGATGCCGACGAGTTCATCTCCGCTGAGGAAGACAACGCGCCCGGTAGCGCCGTCTGACACCGTGGCCGTCAGTGTGACTGAGGTGCCGTACTGGATCGCCGAGGCTGACGCGCTCGTGCTCACCGTCGGGCGGACCATGCCCGGGACACCGGAATCAGCTGGCCACACAACTGCCACGTAGCGACTCGCCGCAACATCCGATACCGCGCCCACGGCTCTGATCTCGTAAGCGCCGATCGAACTGGGTGTGGTGATGTTGCCGGAGACGGATCCGTCCGCCTGCGCCGTTACGGTCACCGACTGCGAACCGAGGGTCACAGTGACTGCCTCCGTCGGGGCGAAGCCTGTTCCGGTGAACGCGTGGCTCGATCCGGTCTCCGCGCGGTCTGTGCTCGAGACGCTCGTGTCATACGACAGCGTGATCGAGCCGAGTTCGAAGGTTGAGGATCCACCATCTCCAGTCACAGTCGCGGTGACCTCGTAGGTCCCGGCCGGTACTGCGCCGAGCGGCACCTCCAGGCTGAATGCCCCCGAAGCATCAACCGTCACCGACTTGGTCGTTGCCGGTGTGGTGTTGATGGAGACGGTCACTGCCGAACCTGGGGTCAACTCAGTTCCGCTGACCACTACCGGTTCGCCACCGGAGAAGTCCGTCTGATCCAGTGCGATGTCATCCTGTGGTACCGATTCGGCGTCAGTTCCGACGGAGAAGATGTGCATCAATCCACTACTGACATCAGTAGGCAAGATAACCTTGGCAACCCGTTTCTCCGGGTTGAGTTCGGTCACCTCAGACTCGTAAATCCGCCAGGTGGAAGTGTCACGAACACCGGTATTGCTCAGGCGACCGGAGCCGATCAGCCGTTCGTTCGTCAGTTCGCCGCTGGTCCAGTCCGGGAAGACCATCGGAGCGAAAACTGTCGTGCCATCGGTGTAGACCACCTTGGCAGTTCCGCTGGATGGACCGTTGGTCGCCACACCCAGGAAGCCAACCTTGGATGCCTTCTTGCCAATGGTGATTTCTTGACCGTTCGGGACCCAGTGGTCCGGCTGGAGTGGGGCCGAGGCTGGCCACACGTAATCAATACCGTCGTAACTCAACGTCGCCCCTGGTGTGGCTCGGTTGGAGTCATTTCCGAGGGTGTCGCGTGGCAGGGTAACACCGCCGACGTCGAGTGATCCAGCGTTGGCAACGCCAGGCTCACCAGTTCCGACTGCATTGAAGGCGTTGCGCTGATCGTCGAAGGACGGCGGCACATCATCATCGCCGGTACCCCAGGCACTAGGTGTTCCGCCCATCGTCAACTCAACGGTTCCACCCTGCTGGGTGAAGGACTCCGGCAGGTAGGACTTCGTCGAAGCGGCACCATCGACGACTGCCGATTGGATGTAGCGGTTCGTTGCCTGACCGGCAGCGTCAATCTCAATGGTGCGGCCAGTGGTCGTGCCATCGAGGTTCTTGGATGTGATGGTCACATTGTCGTAGGCCGGTGAGGTAACGAGCAGTTCCGCACGGCCAAAGATCGCTGGGTACAGGCCGATGGAGGACCAGACGAACCAGGACGAGAGCGACCCGAGGTCGTCGTTGCCGGGCAGACCCACCGCGATGGAGTTCGCGAACCCGGGGTTGGCCGGACTGGCGACGGACTCGTCAACGGCGTCCGCGTGGTACATCGTGGCACGGGCCTTGTCGAGCACGTCCGTGGCTTTGGCCGGGTTGCCCAGCCAGTTGTACACCCATGGAGTGTGCATTGAAGGTTGGTTCGACATGTACATGCCGTTGCTGTTCGAACCGCTCAGGTCCAGGCGGTCCAGCACAGGGTAGTTGAACAGTGAGTCGAGGTAACTCTCGGCTTCGTCCTTACCGCCGAGTGAGTCGATGACGCCAGCCATGTTCTGGGTCATGTACCACTGGTATTGATTACCGGTGGACTGGTCGAACTGGTCGCGGTTCTGTGCCCCAGAGTCGGGCGCGCCCGAGCCGTTGTTGCGGCGGTTCAGGTCGAATGATCCCCAGTGGCCTTTGCGGTCACGTGGCACGATGCGGTTCGCGTTGGCGCCGGGAATCTGGTTGACGAGGTTGCGCCAGCTGTGTGAACGCACCATGTACTGGTCGTGGACTTCGTCGTTGCCGATGCTCTGCGCCAACTGTGCGATGGCGAAGTCAGCCATGGCGTAGTCCATGGTGGTGGACGTCGCAGGGGTCCAGCGGTCTTCGATGAACCCAGTTCCGGCGTACTGCCTGAAGTTGGAGCGGAAATAGTCGGGCTTGCCCAACGAGGTGGCATTGACCATGGAGTTCAGGGCAGCTTCGACATCGAAGTCATCCGATCCGAAGGCGTGGAGCGAGGCGACGATGACCTGCATGCCATCGCCTTCCATCTTCTTCTGTGCCGATCCCAGGTGCGGCCAGTTGTACCAGGTGCCGACCTGCTCACCCATGTTCGCGATCGATGCGGCCATGTCGGAACCGACCTTGGGGAACAGCATCGCGATCAGTTGCATCTGACCGCGCAAGGAGTCCCAGGACGAGTAGGTCACGTATTCGTGCTCTTGCCCCGGCGCGAGCGCCTTGATCTCGGAGCCGGAGGTGGGCCAGTCGCGGCCGTCCCTCGATCCTGAGTAATAGCCGCGGTATTGGCCGTTGACATCCTCATAGATGTTGGGGTGTCCCAGCGAGTGATAGAGGCCGGTGTAGAACTTCGTGCGTTCCTTGTCCGTGCCTCCGGTGACATCGATAGTGCTCAGGGCGTTTTCCCACGTTGTCTTGGCTTCTGCACGCAGGTTGGTGAAGGTCTTGGACGTCGGTGCCTCGGTGGTCCTGTTCAGCGCGGCGTTCGCCGTTGAAACGTACGAGATTCCGGTGCGGATCTCAACGTTGGAACCGCTGGCGAACTGCAGCACAACGCCGGTTTTGTCAGCGCCTTGGGAGCGGCTTGAGTTGGTGGCTGTCACGGAAGATTCCACAACCGGGTTTGACCCTGCCAACGTGGAGACGGCACCGTCTTTCCACTGCGATACAGCGGTGAAAGGCTGGTCGAAGGTGGTGGAGAAGAAGATTCGGTACGAGCCTTCGTTGCATACGGTCTTGGCAGTGGCATAGCCAGAGATGGTCTGGTTTGCCACGTCGATGTCGACTCGTGAGGCACCGTTGTTGTTGTTTGCGCCGGAGACGTTGAACAGCACCGCGGCGTTGCCCGCGCCGGGGAAGTCGATTTTTGAGATTCCGGTGCGGGTTGTGGCGGTGAGTTCGACAGTAGTGTTCTTGTCACCATTGTTCCCGGTCTGGTTGACCCCATCGGCGTCGACGGTGACTTTGTAGTATCCGGGTGAGCCTTCTTCATCCTCGTGGCTGAATTGGTTGTAGTACTTGTACATTTCGGTACCGCTCGTACCTGGCGAAGACGGCAGCGTGCCGCCCGTGCCAAGTGTGCCGGTGTAGGGCAGGAACGGTAGATCAAAGCCAGAGAGTCGGTCGTTGCATCCGGTACCCGAAAGGCGGGTCATGCCGAAACCCTTGATGTAGATGTCGCTGGCGGAGGTCATGTACCCGCCCCAGTTGCCAGATTCGTTACGGCCCTCGGTGTTGCCGGTTGCGGCCGTGGTTGGCGACAATTGCACCATGCCGAATGGCAAGGTTGCACCGGGGAACGTGTTCCCGTAGGCGTCGTTGGCTTTATTTTGGTTGGTGTCCTTCGCGGTGCCGATCCACATATTCACGGCGTCGTAGGGGCTGAGGTCCGCTGCGACCGCGCTGACGGGCGCGACCAGTGCACCGGTGAGCATCAGCCCAGCGGTGGCAATGGAGGCGCATGTCGTCTGCAGCAGGCGTCGGCGAGATCTGCTCGTCATAAACCTGTTTCCTCTCGGTGTTCCGACACCTACTCACCAGTGTGAACTGATGTTTGGCGTGGAACTTGGGTAGCGGTTATTCGGTTCCGGCGCACATGGCGTTGTGTACCAAAGTGCCTTGTCACAACTATCTATCACTCATTCATCCGGTTCACTGCTGCAGGGTGAATAACATCCTAACGAACAACAAACCGGTTTGAACGTTGCTACACAGTGCCATAGTGACAACGCTGTCAGTTCATTCCAGGCTACGGACTGCGTCGGACCGATGTCAACCTCTCGCGAAGCGTGTGCCGTCACTTAATGCGCACACCGCCGCATAATTCGTGCGCCGTGCTCGTGCGTTAGGCACTGTCGCGAATATCGCGACGTTTCATGAGCATGATGGGGTAGCATGATGAAAGTTTGACAACGTTGTCAATGACATTGCGAAGTCGCAAGATCACACAACGGTGTCAACGAGTCAACAATGGCTGACCCCCAGGAGTATCTATGAAGCCCCACATTGGTGCGGAATCATCCGCCCATGATCTGAGCCCATCGCGGCGTGCAATGCGCAGACGAACCGCGATCTTTGCCGCGCTCGCGGTAGGTTTCGCCGGATTGGCGACACCGGTCCCCGCCGCGATTGCCGCAACCCCCGCTTGGCAGACGTCATTTGAAGCAGGTGAGCCGACCCTGGACGGCACCGCTTTGACCGATGTGCCCGCTAACTTCACCGGCACGCTGAGCGGAATCGTTGCGGTCACCGCTGACCCCTCTGCGCAGACCAACCCGGGCGGTGAATCAGTCGACAAGATTTCCGACGGTAACCAGTCCACCAAGTGGTTCGCTGGCTACCAGCCTTCCGTGGGTTCTCCGCTTGCTGCCATTTACGAGTACGGTCAGGCGACCAGCTTCACCAGTTACACGGTGACCTCAGCCAATGACTCCCCCGACCGTGACCCGCGCGACTGGACTATTTCTGGTTCCAACGACGGTGGATCATGGAACGTGCTGGCCACCGAATCCGGTCAGAGCTTCTCGGAGCGGCACCAGACCAAGACCTATTCGGTCGCGGCAGGTGCGAATTATCGTTATTTCAAGTTCTCGATCACCGCGAACAACGGTGCTTCCGGAACACAATTGGCGGACTGGATTCCCGCAGTCGCTCCCGTTGCCGAGGAGCCTGGCAACCTGCGTCTTGCGGTATCAAGCGGTCCGACCGGTGGCTGGACCCAAAAGTCGGGTGCTGGTTTCACCGGGGTGAAGTCCGCACACTATTGGGGCAAGCACACCGCAACTGGACCAGTGAAGTCCACAGTCCGGCTTCAGTCGGGACTGAACATCGCTGTTGACGGTCAGACGCAACTCAGCTACAAGGTGTACCCGGTACTCAACTCGGGCTGGGAGTTCTCAGCGACTTATGTCGCCGTTGACGTGAAGTTCAATGACGGTACCTGGATGTCCGCGAACGCGGACCTGCGCGATGTATACGGCTTCCACGCGACGGCTCGCGCGCAGGGCGACGAGAAGGCGCTCTTCGCGAACCAGTGGAATTCCGTGCGCATTCCGCTTGGCGACTTCGCAGGCAAGACCATCACTGAGGTCGCCTTCACCTACGACAACAACACCGCGGCCACCGGCACGATCGCCCAGGGCTACCTGGATGACATCGCCATTGAAGCAGTGGCGCCGATCGACGGCTCGTCTTTGCTGAACTACGTGGAGACTCGTCGCGGCACCAACTCGAACGGCGGCTTCTCACGTGGAACCTTCGTCCCGGCCACGGCAGTGCCCAACGGCTTCAACCTGTGGACACCGTTCACGAACGCGGACTCCAACACGCCATACGAGTACCACCGAGCCAACGACGACCAGAACCTGACCCGGCTGCAGGGTGTCGGCATCACCCACCTGACGTCGAACTGGATGGGTGACTCCAACCGACTTGTCTTCATGCCGTCAACGTCCGCCACGACTACCGAGGCTGGATTCAGCCAGCGCGCGCTGCCGTTCAGCCACGATGACGAGATCGCCCGACCCAACTACTACTCGGTTGAACTGCGCGACCGTGACAACTCGGCGACCACCAACGGCCTGCGCGTCGAGGTCGCTCCGACCAACCACGGTTCGGTGCTTCAGTTCACCTACCCGGGCTCGCAGAGCACCGGAACGTTGTTCGTGGACGCCGGAACCTCCAATGACGGCGACCTGACAGTCTCGGGCGACGAGCTCACCGGTTGGGTTCAGGGCAACCGCCGCGGCGGCTCTGGTGCCGGTTCGACCCGCATGTACGTCTATGGCAAGTTCGACCGTGCCGCGACGGCCTCGGGTGACGCCAGTAACGCGCACAAGGCCGAGTTCGCACGCTTCGATGTGTCATCGAGCAAGACCGTGGTGCTGCGTGTGGCCACCTCGTTCATCTCTGGTGCACAGGCTCAGAAGAACCTCGAACTCGAGGTCGGCAACAAGTCTTTGACGCAGGTCGTCGCGGATACAACCGCGCTGTGGGAGGACCGCCTTGGCGCCATCGACTTGAGCCAGGCGACAACCGCGAATGACGCGGACAAGGTCACCATGTACTCCAACCTGTTCAAGTTCAACCTGTTCCCCAGCACCCGCTGGGAGAACACCGGCACCGTCGAAGCGCCGACGTACAAATACGCGTCGGCTGTTGGCTGCGATGCCGCCATCGGTTGTTCCGCGTCCGAGCACACTGACCAGAATGTGCCAGTCATGGCGGGCAAGAACTACGTCAACACTGGCTTCTGGGACACCTACCGCACCTCGTGGCCGCTGTACACCTTCTTGTACCCAGAGTTCGCAGCTGAACTGGCCGAAGGCTTCTTGAAGCAGTATGACGATGGCGGCTGGGTTTCGCGCTGGTCGTCACCTGGGTATTCCGACATCATGACCGGGACGAGCTCCGACATCTCCTTCGCGGACGTGTACATCTCGTCAGAGGCCATGTCCGTGGCGAATGCAGAGCACGCCTACAAGGCAGCAGTGAAGAACGCGACCGTGTTCTCGCCCAACCGCGCCGTGGGACGCAAGGGAATCGAGCGATCGATCTTCCTCGGCTTCACTCAGGCCAGCGAACACGAATCAGTGTCCTGGGGTCTCGAGGGCATGATCAACGATGCTGGCATCGCCGAGATGGCCCTCAAGCTCTCGCAAGAGCAGTCATTGTCACAGGCGAAGCGCGATCGGTACTCCGAAGAGGCGGAGTACTACTTCGACCGTGCGAAGAACTACATCAACATGTTCAACCCCACGTTCGAGTTCTTCACCACTCGTAATGCTGACGGTGTCTTCCCACAGACCTCCTTCAACCCGAAGGCGTGGTGGGGACCGTACACCGAGACCAACGGCTGGAACTTCGCCTTCCACGCTCCTTATGACCCGAACGGTCTAGCGGGCCTCTACGGTGACACCACCGCTGGCATCAAGGAGAAGCTGGACGAGTTCTATGCCACTCCAGAACAGACCAACGGCTCGATTCACGAGGAATTGGAAGCAAGCTCGGTGCGCATGGGCCAGCTCGGGATGAGCAACCAGGTCTCGCACCACATTCCGTACATCTCGGCTGCAACCGGTGACCCGGCACGCACCCAAGAGGTCGTACGTGAATCACTGCAGCGGCTGTGGGTTGGCTCCGACATCGGCCAGGGTTACCTCGGCGACGAGGACAACGGCGAGATGTCCGCGTGGTACATCTTCTCCTCGCTGGGCTTCTACCCACTGGCGCTCGCGTCGGGCGAATACGCCATTGGTTCGCCACTGCATGACAAGGTCATCGTGAACCGCGCCGCGTCGCAGGGCGGCACGCTGACCATCAATGCGCCGGAGAACTCGTACGACCATGTCTACGTCGATGGTGTGAAGGTCGGAAACAAGGAACTGGCCGAGCCGACACTCCTGGTCGAGGATCTGCGCAATGCGGACACCTTGGAGTTCACCATGTCTGATGAGCCTTCTGACTGGGCAGTCGACCTGGACCGTCCGGTGAGTGCCCCGGTGCCGCTGGATGATCTGACCAAGTCGGCGTACTCATCCACGAGCCAAACCGGTATCACCAACGTGGGCAACCTGGTCGATGACACATCAGAGACCTCTGCGACGTTCACCGCGGGAGCTGAGTTCATCGTTACCGCGAACGCTGCGGTGGGCGAAGTTCCAGTCAAGACGTACACGCTGACCAGCGCTGCAAGCGCGGCTGCACCGTCAAGTTGGACCCTGGCCGGATCGAACGATGGGGAGACATGGACCACTGTCGATTCGCGCAGTGGCGTCACCTTCGAGCACAACCGACAGACGGTTCCGTTCCAGGTGTCGAACTCGCAGCGCTACAGTCATTACCGGCTCACGCTGGACGATGGCACCGCACTGTCCCAGGTTGAACTCTTGGTTGACCCGGCCGGTGGCGCCGCTGGCGAAGAGTTCGAGGTCGTCATTGGAACTGACCTGACAGCACGTGCTGGTAGGGCGGTTTCGGATGCGGTGGCTTCAGTGACCGGTCCGCTCGCGGGCGGGACCGCCACCGTTGACTTCGGTGATGGAACCGGTCCAGTGGCTGCCACGATCAGCCGCGGTGGCCTGGGAGGCGCGACGGTTATCTCCTCGCACATCTACGACAAGGCCGGTGTCTACCCGGTGACTGTCGCGGTGACCTCAGCTGGGCAGACCAAGACCGCTGCGGGTGAAATCACGGTGAAGCGCGATGCTCGCTTTGAAGCTGGCTTCGATATGGCGTGCTTGACCAATGTCGGCACTCCGGCCAACTGTGACGGCAATGGCTATGCATATGACAAGGCATCCATGGCCACTGCTCGGGAAGGCTTCCCGGCACTCGTCCAGGGGACTGAACACGCGGTGCCGGGTCACCCGGACATGAAGTTCACCTTGCCGGTGATCGCCGACGGTGAATTCGACAACATGACCGGTCAAGGGCTGTCAAAGGTACGGGTGTACCTGGGGGATGACGCCACCAAGGTGTCGTTCATCGGTACTGCTAACGAGCGCGACCTGTCGCACTCTGTGACCTTGACCTATGAAGATGGCCACCAGCAGACGATTCCAGTCGGCTACAACAACTGGGACAGCACTTCCGGTACCGACAACATCGTGGTCGGTGCGAGCACCGGTCGTACTAACTCGTCTGGTGCGCTCGTCAATGACAACCTGCGGCCGAAGATCTGGGCAACCCAGCCCACAAACCTGGCCACCGGTCATGGTGAAGTGGTCTGGTTGAGCATGACTCCGGCATCCAACGACAAGGCGCAGATCCACTTGTTCGCTGTTGCTACTGATGGCGACCGCCAGCCGACTGCGCCGATTGAGATCGCACCTGCCAGTGATCTGACACTGCACGCTGGCGCTACCGTGCCAGCGCAGATCGCCACGATTGCCGGCGGGGAATCGTCGACGAACAAGACCGCGACGATCAACTGGGGTGACGGCTCGGCTGCCACCTCGGTACCGGTCGGTGCTGATGGTTCTGTCGCTGCGATTCCGCCGTACTCCGCTCCTGGTACCTACACCGTGATCGTCACGATTGATGACGAGGTCACTGACGCATCGCAGTCGTTCACGGTGACAGTTGTTGAGCCGGTAAACGCTGGTCTGTCGCTATCGGCTGCGCCGACCACGGTTGCTGCCGGTGGTTCGACGACGTTGAGTGCTTCGCTGGCTGCTGGCGCGACGGGTTCGGTGGAGTTCTTCTCCTCCGACGAGTCGCTGGGTTCGGTTTCGGTCACCGGTGGCAAGGCGCAGAAGGTCGTCTCCAACCTGGCTGCTGGTGTGTACACGTACACCGCCGTTTACTCCGGTGACGGTGTCTACGGATCGGCAACCTCTAACGTGGTGACGGTCAACGTGACCGCAGTGGTCGACCCAGGTCCGACGCCCGCTGCGGCTGTGAGCGCACCGCGATTCTCCAAGGCCAAGCAGCCGTTCAACGCGAAGGGCAAGAAACGGGCTTCGGTCGCGGTGACTGTGGCGAATACGACCTCTGGTCGAGTGACCTTCAAGGTCGGCTCGCGTGTGCTGGGTACGGCTAACGTGGTTCGCTCCGGTAGTGCCTACACCGCTACATTGCAGGTTCCTGCGAAGCTGCCGGTGGGTTCATACCGTGGTGTGACTGCGACGTTGGTCTCCGGTGGCAAGACCGTGGTCTCGCCTGCGGGTGCGCAGCAGTTCCGTGTGGTCAAGGCTCGTCCGAAGAAGGTGACGGTCAAGACCAAGCGCGTGCGCGCTGGTGTCCGTGCGAAGGTGAAGATCAAGGTCGCGAAGCTGAACAATGGTCGTCATGCTGCTGGCCGGGTGCAGATCCGGGTTGGCAAGAAGGTCGTTGGTGTCAAGAAGTTCAAGGCGAAGGCCAAGGGCAACGTGACTGTTCGGTTGCAGCGTTCGTTTGGTTCGAATGTGAAGGTGCGAGCGAAGTTCGTGCCGAAGAACAAGAAGAACTTGCGGGCGAAGCAGTCGAAGGTGACCACGATCAAAGTCACCCGGTAGTCATACCGACTGACCGATGGTGGAGGTGGGGGTGTAGCGCTGGCGCGCTACACCCCCGCTTGTTTTTGTTGGTTGAGCAGTTGCCCTGATAGCCGGATCGCCCTGTCATCTTTGGGAGCATGATCAGAACGTGCTGTGAAGATGACTGCTTCTGAATAGGCTCTTGTCTTTGTAACCGAAGCGAACTAAGTTACTTACTAGAGCAATGGAGCTCCAGTCCAAGCAATGACGCTTGGAACCTCAGGACCGGCAACTTCTATGGGCGGTGGATGATGTCAAGTCGTAATGGGCAGCAGTATCGGAATTTCGAGATGCGTGGGGAAGCCAGACGGTTCTTAAGTCAGGCGATTGCTTTCCTCTCCACATCCTTACTTGTAGTGACAGGGCTGGTTGTGGTGCCCGTCAGTGCACACGCGAATAATGATGACTTCGAGGTACAGCTCCGTCTAACACCAAGCGTGAATGGCGGAACCTATTCGCGGGTGGGGATATCACAGCCCACCGCTTTGACGGCAGAGTTATCCGGTAATTATCCGACAATGCAACGATTGAGTTCGTTGAAACATCTGCCAATCAAGTCGTTGGTACGTGTAGTTCGCTACCTATATGTATGCATGAGTTCAGTCCAGCCGTGAATGGACAGTTCGAGTACGTCGCACGAGTGGGTTCCAATGAATCGGCTCCGGTGGCCTTAACCGTCGTGCCGTGGGTATTAAACCTCCAGGTAGAGGGGGCGGGCGGGTATCCGCCTGGTCCGGGCGGGTATGTGCACTGGAACGTATATTCTTTTCGACCGGTTGGTGGCGATACCGCTGTTCGGCTCAGGGGACTGCTTTCGGGTATCGATCACGGGTTGTGTGCGGCGACATGGAGTAACCTCGGAGTCTATGGAGGGTGGCCGGGTTATGGCGGGTATCAATTCCCCGTCACTGCAACGGATTATGGCTGCCGGTACGATCGATATACGGCCTACTATCAGTTTGAGTTGTACCAGGTTTACGTGTATCAAAACGGCCAGGTGGTTGGTGTCAGTAATATTGTCCCACTTGGCACGCCGTCCCTGCCGTATCGACCAGATGAAACGACAGGCGGTAAGAATCCGTCCCAACACTGTTCTCAAAACTGTGTAGCCGATCCGATTAACACAGCTACAGGCGAATATTACGAGAATATTGTGCCTTTGAGCGTGGCCACTCATGGACCACGACTGGCTTGGTCGATGACCTACTCAACTGCTCGCAACAATGACCTAGATACCTTGGGGTACGGCTGGAATCATGGGTATGACATGCGGCTGGAGGCGGTCGATGATTTACCGGTGCAACAGTCGGAACATATAAGGGTTGTACAGGAGAATGGTTCTGCGGTCTACTTTGAATGGAGAGACTGGCTCAGTAGTTGGGTGACGTCAGGCGCTACATTCGCAACGCTCGAATCGTTGCCGAACGGATCCTTCGAGTTTTCCCGAAAAGGTCAGACTTCCTTCAGATTCGACAGTTCCGGACGGCTCGTCAGCATTGCTGATCGGAACTCAAACGAACTTGGGTTCACATACGTCGCCGACAAACTGACCGAAATTGAGAATGACTCTGGTCAGAGTCTGACGGTGACCTGGTCCGGCGATCTTATCGATGAAGTAACAGACCACAGCGGCCGTTCGGTGCAGTATGCATACAACGCACAGAATGAGTTGACCGTCATTACATTTCCCGATGAAACGTCTATGAGTTTCGATTACGACTCTAGGCACCGGGTGATTGAGAAAGAAGATCAACTGGGCGGAGTCACGACTAATACTTACGACGCGGACGGCCGTGTGGTCAGTCAAGAGAATCCGTTAGGTGGGGTAACGGCTTTTTCTTATATCGCGGAAGAGTCCGCCGAGACGGAGACGACTGTCACTCATCCGGACGGTTCAACAACCGAGTTCAGTTATCTGTTGGGTCAATTACGTTCCCGAACGGAGGCTCCGGGCACTTCTCAGGAAGCAACAACTCTCTATGAGTACGGATATACCGGACAACCAATAACCGTCACTGATCCAATGGGCAGAATCACAATTCATGAGTATGACGATCAAGGTAATCGGACCGAGACTGTTGACCCACTTGGCCGGGTAACCTCAGCGACTTACGACCAGTGGGGGAACCCGCTGTCCGTTACTGATGGTGAAGGCAACACGTCGGAGTTCGAGTACGACTTGCGTGGGAATCTGGTTAGGACTATCGCTCCTTCTGGCGCGGTCACTGAATTCGATGTGGACAGTCGGGGTCTGATCGTCGGTGCGACCGATCCACTAGATAACGAGAGTTCGTATACCTATAACTCGCATGGCTACCAGATTAGTAGCGTCGACGCTGCAGACGCGGTGACCACTACGACTTACGATTCGGTGGGTAATGTTCTATCGCGCACGGATCCTAGGGGTAACGAACCCGGTGCCGATCCGGACGATTACACCACTGAGTTTGAGTATGACGTGATGGGTCGGTTGCTTTCAACGACGGATCCACACGGAGCGGTCAGCGAGTACGAGTACGACGCTGCTGGGAACCTCCTGACTTCGACGAACGCGTTGAATCAGGTCACGACGCGTACGTATGACTTGGCGGCGCGGTTGAAGACGGTGACAACACCTCGTTTTGCTACGAACGAGTATTCCTATGATGTGATGGGTCGTGTTGTAGAGGAAATAGACCGGCGTGGCAAGACCACCTTGTTTGACTATGACGTGTTGGGTCGTGTTGTTGCTGCGACGAATCCGTTGGGTGATACCACGACCTTTGAGTATGACTTGGTGGGTAATCTGACCGCTGAGGTCACGCCGATGGGTAAACGCACGCAGTACGTCTACGATGCGGCTGATCAGCAGGTCGAGGTGATTCGTCCTGATCTGGGTAAGGTAACAACGACGTACGATAATGCTGGTCGGGTCGCGAGTGTGACTAATCATGCTGGCCGTACCAGGAGTTATGACTATGACCAGGATGGTCGCCTGGTCGAGGTCACACGACCGGATAACTTGACTGAGGTCAATGCGTATGACCTGGCGGGGAACCTGGTGACGGTCACGAACGCGGCGAATCAGGACACGACCTATGAGTACGACGCTGTTGGTCGTGTGATTCGTACTGAGGATCCTGATGGCAGGGTCACGACGCGGTCGTACGATGTCGCAGGTAATGTGACTCGGCTTGATGTTCCTGGTCCTGGGTATGTTGATTACTTGTATGACGAGCTCGGGCAGTTAACGACGATTGACTATTCGGATTCAACCCCCGATGTGGCCTATACCTACGATGTTCTGGGCCGTCCAGTCACCATGAGTGATGGGATAGGAACGAGTACCACCGCATATGACTCCCACGGGAATATTATTTCGCACACTCGCGGTGGGAAGGCGGTGCAATATGAGTATGACGCGAATGACAATCAGACTTATGTGCAGTACCCCAATGGTCAGGGTGCGATATACACATATGACAACGCCAATCAACTGCGCGAAATCTATGACTGGCGATGGGAAGAGTACAAGTACACGTGGAACGAGGACGGTCAACTTGAATCTTCGAAATATCCGCATGGGGTGACGACGACCTACGAGTACAACACCAACGGGTATCTCTCAAGGAGTGCTACCTGGCAAGGAACACCACCGGCCTCGGGAACAGGTCTGAACTACCTCGACCTTTCCTATAGCCACAACTCTGATGGACTGTTGAGTTCGTCGCCGGTGCGACGAGACAACATGGGGCGTCAAGGCGGCGCATACACGTCCTATGTGTCGAGCCATGATCAACTCGATCAAATCACCGGTTTCTATGTCACGTCGACTCAGACATTCCCTGATATCAATGCATCCGACAGTTACACCTACAACGCGGCTGGGGCGATCACAAACCATGATCCCGTGGGGTCAATGGCCTATACCCCCGGTGGTCAACTCACTACCCTGACCGAACCGGACGGCGTCACCATTTTCACCTACGACCAACGTGGCAACAGGGTCGGGCAAAGCAAAAGCACCAGTCAAGGCACAGAGAACACAACGTTTACCTATGATCTGGCTAACCGGCTCACCTCCCTCACCGAACCATCAAACTTCCAGCGCGACTACACCTACTTCGGTGATGGTCTGCGTGCAGGACACAGCAGTGGATCCTCCTATATGTGGGATATCACTAGCGACATCCCACTGCTACTCGAAGATGACCAGTACTACTACATCTACGGTCTAGGCAACACACCCCTGACCCAAATCGATAAGAACAATAATTGGGACGTCACTCACCTACACACCGACCTACTCGGGTCAGTACGCATGACAACCCAGGAAAACACCTGGACCTTCGCGATCACCGGCGACAGTGACTACACCCCCTACGGTCTAGCGATCCCTCACAACTATGGCACCGTTGCAAGCGCCACCCGCTTCGGCTACGCCGGTGAATACACGGATTCGACCGGTCTGATCTACCTACGTAACCGTTATTACGATCCGAAGACAGCACAGTTCCTTACCGTTGATCCACTCCTGGACGAGACCGGCGAGCCTTACGCCTACGCTGGCAATAATCCTCTCCAAAACACCGACCCACTCGGCCTATTTTGCATGTTTGGGCACAATCCTGACGGCGGTTGTCGAGGCGGACGGCAGTACAGCTGGACCGTAATGAATCTTAATCCGGCGTATGGAGCTGTCGAGGCATTCTTCATTCAAGCTGAGATGGTCGAGCAGGGGTGCAGCAACTGGGAGGTTGCAAAACAAGGTGCGAAAGCGGTGGGACTGGGGGTTCTCGGGGCATTTGATGTTGTCTCACCAGGACCGAAAGGGCTGGCGAAGATAGGAAGTCGATTAACCCCGAACGGAACCAGTATCCCTAGCAAGCTTCCGGTTCCACAGGTAGAAGTTAAGGGGGGACTGAACCTCTATAAGATGGGTACTCCGCAGTCTTTACGAACAAAAGGATGGCGGGATGGCGATTACTTTCTTAGTCCTAAATGGATGGGCAATGCTAAAGACACGTGGAAGGGAAACTCGGGGTTGTTACGTCAAGAGATGCGTAAGGGAAAACCGATATACGACTCCTACGTTAACGATGCGGGACAGTTGATTCCAACCGGTGGATTCCTGGGCATGGAACGAAACTTACTCATCAACCGAGGCTGGACTTTTGATCCTGGTATTGGAGCATGGGTTCCGTGATAGATGACGAGCGCTTTAGGGCGGTAGCCGACGATGTCGCGAGACGACTTTTAGGTACAGGAATTCAGAAATCAAAACATTTTGAATATATTGCACATAAACAGGGGGTAGTGATTCGACTTGCTTATGCCCCTCATACCACTGAATGGGCCTTTCTGTTGTCGCAGGAAGTTCAGAATGATGCGCCGTTCGAAATTGCAGATTTGCTGCGAGTGACCGAGTGTCCGGTTGAGATATGGAGTAAATTCACTCCCATTATCACCGATAATCCTGTAACAGGATATCAATCGCTTTGTGAAAGAGCGGACGCACTCCACACATTCGGATTTCGATATTTGGTAGGAGATCCTTCGGCATTTGCTGCTGCCCGTACTGACCGTTCGCGAAGGGCAAAGAAATATACAGAGATGATTAACCGAGCACCCGTAATCGCGGAGGCAGAATGCGCATGGCGCATAGGAAATATGGATGAGGTTGTCAGATTACTGAGCCCTTACCGGGGAAGACTGCCTTTGAAGGAAGAGCGACGTCTTACATTTGCAGAGCGTAAGACTTCAACTAACGTCAAAGGTCTAGATATCTAGTGTTATATCAAACGATCTCGGTCTTTGCTGCCTTGTCGAGGTCAAATTTCTCTCCAGTTCCGATGCATCTAGTTGCTATATCTTAGAGATGTTCTGGAACCTCGTTCGTCAGAGCATCGACTCGTGACACGAGAGACATACGTGTCGAGTTTCGTAAGATTGACCAGCCTGATTCACATATGCAGCAGCAATGGTGATATTTCGCCGATTAATGAACAGCAAAGGAATAAGCGGATCAATCGATCAACGGATTGGGCCACCAGCGAAATGGGGAAGATCGCGAAAATGCCGGACGATGAGGGCTGCTCATTACTTATCGCTCTATCCTGCTTTGGCAATTGCTTGCGTTGACATCGCAGCGTAGGATGACATTGGGTGACAACGTTGTCGCTTTGGGTTGGCAGTGACGCTCCCCGATGACGACGACATTGTCGCACTCCACACATTCGACGGGCTAACAGGAGTATGCGATGCATAGGTCTGGCATAGAAAAGACCCGATCGCGGCGAGCCGTGGGTTCGCGCAGAATGATCGGCGCTATCACGACCGTGGTTCTTGGAACCGCGATGATGGGTCTGACGACCCCAGCAGCAACAGCGGCCCCAGGTGACACCTGGTTCAGTTCATTTGAGACGAGTGATGCCGCACCTGAAATCAACACTGAATACGCAGAGGCACCGCGACAGAACGTCACCGGTTATCCTTTCATTCCGGGAATCGTTGCCCCGGATGCAATCACCGCAACTGCATCCCAGCAGATCAATACTGGTGAAGGTGCGCAAAAGGCTGCCGACGGCGACCCGACAAGCAAATGGCTGACACAGGCCACCACTGGATGGTTGCGCTTCGAACTCGACGAGCCCAAGATCATCAAGTCCTATGTCATGGTGACGGCCAACGACGCACCAGACCGCAACCCGCGGAACTGGACCGTTGAAGGTTCGCAGAACGGTTCCGACTGGACGGTGCTAGACACCCAAACCGACCAGTTGCCGACCTCGCTGTCGCCATTCACTCGTGTCGACTACGACACACTGTCAGGCAACACCACCGCATACAAGTTCTACCGGCTGAACATTACCGCCAACCGTGGTAACAGCCTCACTCAGTTGGCCGACTGGGAACTGTTCGAGGACACCTCGGAACCCGTTCCGGACGAGCCTATGCGTGTTGACATCAACAACGGCCCTGGAAGTTCTCGCACCGCGAAGCTGAACGCTGGCTGGACCGGTACGCAGGCATTGCGCTACCGCGGTCAGCACCTTAGCGATGGCGATGCCTCGGCGACCAACGTGGTTTACGACGGGCTGGACCTCTCAATCGGGGATGACACCGAACTGTCGTACAAGATCTTCCCTCAACTGATCGACTCCGACCTGACCTATCCAGCAACCTTCACTGCAGTCGACCTCGAACTCGATGACGGCACGCTGGCGTCTGAAGCCGGATTGATCGACAGTTACGGCTTCGACTTCAGTGCCCGGGCCTACGGAGAACAGAAAGCACTGTACGGAAGCCAGTGGAACAATGTCCAGGTCGATCTGAGTTCGCTCGATGGCCGAACCATCACAAAGATCCTGATCACCTACGACAACCCGACCGGTGAAGAAGGAACCAAGTTCACTGGCTGGATCGACGACATCAAGATCGATGCCGCACAGCCGATCGACGACTCGTCACTGCTGAACTACGTCGATACCCGTCGTGGCTCGAACGGTACCCAGTCGTTCTCACGTGGTTTGATGGTGCCGTTGGCGGCTGTTCCGAATGGCTTCAACTTCGTGCTGCCGTACACCAACTCGACTTCGCAGACGGTGCCGTACTCGTACCACCGCGATAACAACGCACAGAACAAGACGGTGCTCGAAGGCATCGGTATTTCACACATCACGAGTCCGTGGATGGGCGACCGCAACCAGTTCGTGGTGACGCCATACGCAACCTCCGGCTCAATCGATGGTTCACGTTCTAACAAGGCAAAGCCGTTCAGCCACGACAACGAGATCGCTCGGCCGCACTACTACGGCGTAGACCTTGACAACGGCATGAAGGTCGAAGGAACAGCTACCGATCACGGTGGTATCTTCCGCTTCACCGCCGCCCCGGGAGAGTCTGGGTTGCGGATCCTAGTTGACCGAGTCAACAATGCATCCGACCACCCTGGCAGTTTCACGCTCAGCGGTGCGAACCTGACCGGTTATGTTGACAACGGCTCAGGACTGTCCATTGGTCGTAGCCGCATGTTCGTTGCGGGGACCTTCAACGCGGTCCCAACCGCGACGGGAGCCGCAAGCAGCCGTTCCGGCAGCGTTTACGGAACCTTTAATGAGACCACGGTTGAACTCAACTGGGCCACCTCGTTCATCTCACTTGAGCAGGCTCAGAAGAACCTGGCCCGTGAGGTCACAGGTAAGTCCTTTGAAGAGGTTCGCGATGACGCGGCCGACGCGTGGCTCGACCGTCTTAGCGTGATTGACCTGAGTGCTTCGCAGACAGCCACCGACGCACAGAAGTTGCAGATCTACTCAGACCTGTACCGGTTGAACCTGTACCCGAACTCGCAGCATGAGGATGTTTCGGCCCTTGGTTCGGGTACCCCGGAGTACAAGTATGCTTCGCCAGTTGCCGCCAAGGTCGGCTCTGCCACCGCGACTGAGACAAACGCTCAGATCAAGGATGGCAAGATCTATGTCAACAACGGTTTCTGGGACACCTACCGTACGGCTTGGCCGCTGTACGCGTTCTTGTACCCGGACATCGCCAATGAGCTCATTGATGGATTCGTGCAGCAGTACCGTGACTCGGGCTGGATTTCCCGGTGGTCCTCACCGGGTTACGCGGACCTGATGACGGGTACGAGTTCCGATGTCGCTTTCGCTGAGGCATACACCGCCGGCGCGCTAGAGACTGCCCTGGCAGAAGAGGCGTACAAGGCAGGATGGAAGAATGCCACGGTACTTCCGGCATCGAACGTTCCTGCTGGATGGGGCGCGAACAACGTCGGTCGTAAAGGTCTAGACCGGTCGATCTTCCTGGGATACATTCCGGCTAGCCAGAACCAGGCGACTTCGTGGGCGTTGGAGGGTTACATCAACGACTACGGTCTGGGAATGATGGCTCAGAAGCTCAGTGAAGATCCGAACGTCCCGGCAGATCGTCAAGAACAGTACGCCAATGAAGCGGAGTACCTGTTGGAGCGTTCGCAGAACTACGTGCAGCACTTCGACCCGAACGTTGAGTTCTTCCAAGGACGCAATGCGAACGGAAGTTGGGAGTATGGTCCAGACGACTATGACCCATTGGACTGGGGCAACCACAGTTACACCGAGACCAATGGTTTCAACTTCGCTTTCCACGTGCCGTTCGATGTTGATGGTCTAGCTGCCCTGTACGGCGGTTCTGACGGCCTCAATGACAAACTCAACGGCATCTTCACGATCCCTGAGACGGCAACGACCTCGAGCATCCACGAGATTTACGAGCAGCGCGATGTTCGGATCGGTAACTGGGGTGTCTCGAACCAGGTAGCACACCACATCGGTTACATTCCGGCTGCCGGTGGTGACCCCACGACCACGCAGGAAGTTATCCGTGAGGTCATGCAACGGTTGTTCGTCGGTTCTGAAATCGGTCAGGGTTTCCCAGGGGATGAGGACAATGGTGAGTTCTCCTCGTGGCACTTGTTCTCAGCTCTTGGGTTCTACCCGCTGGCGCTGGGTTCAGGGGAGTACACCATCGGTTCACCGCTGTTCGACGAGATCACCGTGAACCGCAAGGCAGAACATGGTGGTCCGTTGACCATCACTGCTAACAACAACTCGCGTGACAACGTGTACATCGCCAGTGCTGAACTGGATGGTGAAGCACTCGATTCGGTGCAGTTGAACCAGGCCGACCTGCGCGCGGCTAGTTCGTTGCACTTCGAGATGGCCGCGACCCCACAGGCGTGGGGCCACCGCACTACTAACGAGGCTCCCAGGACTCCGCTGAAGGACATCTCTGGCGCTAACTACTCCACGGCTGCTGCCACGGGTGAAGCGTCAATCGGTGCCCTGCGGGATGACAACTCAGCAACGGTGGCGACGCTGCCAGCTGAGGAAACCTCCATTACCTACGAGGTTTCGGACATCCCTGCCAAGGTTGAGACCTACACCATCACCAACGGTGCAACCGGAACGGTGGCGCCAACGGATTGGACCCTGGAAGGTAGCCATGACGGTGAAGACTGGACCGAGCTTGACGCGCAAGAAGGTGTCGAATTCGAGTGGAACACGTACACGCTGCCGTTCCATGTCGACAACGTCGATGCGTACAAGTTCTACCGGTTGAACATCACCGGAACGACTACTGGCGCCGGTGCTGTGATCGCTGAGGTTCAGCTGCTTGCTTCAGCTGACTTCCCAGAGGATCTGGCGCTGAAGGGAACCTCGTCAACGGCGATTGTGGACGTACCTGTAACAACTGTCGTTGCGGACATCCTTGGCGGTAGTTCACGGCACACCGCGGACTTCACTGCAACGGTCGACTTCGGTGATGGCGAACAGCCCGCTGAAATCGTCGGATCCGACTTCGGCATGGCGGTGCAGGCAACGCACACCTTCACGGAGACCGGAATGCAGGATGTCACGGTTACGGTGACGAACGATGGCGCCACCGAGTCGATCACGTCGACCGTGCTTGTGGAACGACGCTCGTCGTTTGAATCGCAGTTCAACAATTCATGTCTGTCAGAAGTTGGCATTTCGGCGAACTGTGACGGTCTGAACTACTCCTACGACAAGGCACAACTCGCTAACCCAACCAATGCGGGTGGTCTGGTCCAGGGCGTCGAGAAGACTGTCGCGGGCACTGACCTGAAGTTCACTCTGCCGGAGATCGAGAGCGGTAAGCCGGACAACATCACCGGTGAAGGACAGACCTTCCCGATCAACCTGTCCGCGGACGCCACTCAGTACTCGTTCATCGGAATGGGCAACGAGAGTGACCAGCAAGGAGTTGGAACCGTTTACTACGATGACAACACTTCTGACGAGATTGACATCGAATTCGGTGACTGGGTCGGTAAGGCAACAAGCCCGGCGTTCGGCAACATCGTTGTGGGACTGATCCAAACGCGTCTATCTGGAACTGGCTTTGAGAGTTCCAACAAGACAACGGCGATCTTCTCAACCGCACCGATCAATATCCCTGCTGGTAAGACACCAGTCCGGTTCGAAATGCCTAACACTGGGACTACGCTGCGACTAGGAAAGATCCACGTCTTCGCCATCGCGGATAACGGTGATCACTCCACTCGTGTCCAGATGCTCAGCGCGAACGCACCGAGCGGCGGCTTGCCTGTAATCTCAGCGGGTGTGTCGTTCGAGGCAGATCTGGCGGAGATCGTCGGAGGCTATCCAGGGGCGACCGCCACAGTTAACTGGGGTGACGGTACCGGAAAGCAGGACGCCGACATTGACGGCAGTGCGGTCGTTGGCTCACACACCTACGACGACCCCGGTCGGTACACCATCACGGTTGTGGTCGATGACGGTGTGACTACGTCAGTGTTCACACACCAGGTCCTGGTTACTGGTGCGGCTGCCGCCACGGTCGGCCTCGGATTCGATCCGGCGGCTCCGACGACGGTTGACGATGTGACGCTGAGTGCAACGGTCGATGTCGATGCCACCGGCACGATGACATTCACGGACTCGAATGGCGACGTGCTCGGAACGGCAGAGGTCGAAGACGGTGTGGCGGAACTCGTGATTGACCCGCTTGCAGCGGGTACGCACGAGGTCACTGCGACCTACAGCGGTGACAACCATTACCGCGGGGGAGACAGCGCCACTGAATCGATCACAGTCGTCAAGGCGGCACCTACGGTGACGCTGACTACCTCCGCTGCTGTGGTCACTGAAGGCACTGCGGTCACTCTGACCTCTGGAGTGCCGGATGACGCCACCGGAACGGTGACCTTCCTGAACGGTGCAACGACACTCGACACAGCAACCGTTACCGACGGTCTGGCGAGCGTCTCGGCACAGCTTCCCATCGGGACTCACGAGATCACTGCCCGGTTTGAGGGTGACGAGCGGTACACCGCCGGTACCTCTCCGGCAGTGAGCGTGAAGGTTCAGGCTCGTGGAACTGATCCAGGACCGGATCCAGATCCAAGTGTTGCGCTGAGTGCGCCGTCGTTCTCGAAGGCGAAGCAGCCGTTCAAGGCCAAGGGCAACAAGCGTCGTATCGTGTCGAGCGTAGTCACCGGAGTTCCGGCAGGAACAGTGGTGACCTTCAAGTCAGGTAACACGACGCTCGGTTCGACAACTGCGGTTCGCAGCGGTAATGCTCTGGTGGCTTCGTTGAAGCTCAAGGGCAAGTTGTCGGTGGGTACGTATCCGAATGTGACTGCATCCGTAGTCGTCTCGGGTAAGTCCGTGGTTTCACCGGCATCGGCTCAGACGTTCAAGGTCGTCAAGGCGAAGGCCAAGAAGGTCACGGTCAAGACGAAGCGGATCAAGGCCGGTGTCAAGGCGAAGATCAAGGTCAAGGTCTCCAAGTTGACCAACGGTCGTCACGCCGCTGGCCGGATTCAGATCCGTGTCGGCAAGAAGGTTGTCGGTGTCAAGAAGTTCAAGGTGAAGGCAAAGGGCAATGTGACGGTGAAGTTGCGCCGCTCGTTCGCCAAGAATGTCAAGGTACGGGCGCGTTTCGTACCGAAGAACAAGAAGAACTTCAAGAACAAGCAATCCAAGGTGACCACGATCAAGGTCCGCCGGTAATCACGCTGGCTGATTGGTGATGTGGGGGTGTAGCGCTTCGGCGCTACACCCCCACATCGTTCTTGTCGGCTAAGTGTGCCACGTGTGGACACATGCGAGCTTTTAGCACGCAAACGCTGTTATTCGGACCCTGTTGCTGATTGCTTGTGTCGGCATCGAAGCGTAGGATGACTACCGGGTGACAACGTTGTCGCTTTGGGTTGGCAGTGCCGCTTCCTGATGATGACCATGTTGTTACGCTCCACACATTCGATGGGCTAACAGGAGTATGCAATGCATAGGTCTGGCATGACAACGCCCCGATCACGGCGATTCATAAGATCGCGCAGAATGATCGGTGCCGTAACAACCGTGGTTCTAGGAACCGCCATGATGGGTCTGACGACCCCAGCGGCCGTGGCCGCTCCAGGTGACACCTGGAAAACTTCATTTGAGACGACCGACGCCCAGCCGTTGGCGCCGAATTTCTATCGTCCGGCCGAGAACGTCACCGGGAAGAAGTTTGCTAACGGAAGTCTTCTGGGGCTTGTTAGCAACGTCACAGCATCTTCCGAGAACGGTGCGAGCGAAGCGGCCATCCGCGCTGCTGACGGCGTACCGGCCACAAAGTGGCTTTATCGCCAGACTTCCGGCTGGCTGCAATATGAGTTCGCAGATCCTGTGGTCGTGAAGACATATGCGATGACCACGGCCAACGACTCGCCAGCGCGTAACCCGAAGGATTGGAAGATCCGCGGGTCTAATGATGGTTCAACGTGGACCGACCTAGACACCCAAACAGGGCAGTTGCCGACCAGTACCCCAGCATTCACTCGTGTCGTCTACGACATGACATCGAATTCAACGGCGTATAAGTTCTACCAACTCAATATCTCTGCAAACAACGGTGACTCGTTGTCACAGTTGGGTGACTGGGAGCCGATGGATGGTACTGACAACCCGTCTGCTTTGACGCCTCTCGCGGTCGAGGTAGGCAGCGGTCCAATTTCATCGCGCACAGCTAAGACCAGTGTTGGCTGGACCGGCGTGCAGAGTCTTCGGTACGTCGGTGGTCATCAGGCCGACGGCAACGTGGCTCATTCGACAAGCGTTCTGTACGACAACGTCGACCTCGCCATTGGTGATGACACTGAACTGTCGTACAAGATCTTCCCGATTCTTGACGAGTCTGATCTGACGTGGCCCGCTACCTATGCAGCGATTGACCTGGAACTTGACGATGGGTCTCTCGTGTCGGAAGCGAACCTGCGGGACAGTTATGGATTCGATTTCAACGCCCGTGCCTACGGAGAACAGAAAGCACTGTACGGAAGCCAGTGGAACAACGTTCAGGTCGACCTGAGTTCGCTCGAAGGTAGGACCATCACGAAGATCCTGTTCACTTACGACAACCCCGACGGTAGCGGTAGCACCACGTTCTCCGGTTGGCTGGATGACATTGAGATTGATGCCGCACAGCCAATCGACGACTCGTCACTGCTGAACTACGTGGACACTCGTCGCGGTTCGAACGGCACCCAGTCGTTCTCACGTGGTTTGACGGTGCCGTTGACGGCTGTTCCCAATGGCTTCAACTTCGTGCTGCCGTACACCAACTCGACTTCCCAGTCGATGCCGTACGAGTACCAAAAGGACAACAACGCTCAAAACAAGACCAACCTTGAAGGTATTGGTGTTTCGCACATCACGAGTCCGTGGATGGGTGACCGCAACCAGTTCGTGGTGACACCGTACGCAACCTCCGGCTCGATCGATGGTTCACGGGACAATAAGAAGCGTCCGTTCAGCCACGATAATGAGGTTGCCAAGCCGCACTACTACGGCGTGGACCTTGACAACGGCATGAAGGTCGAAGGAACTGCGACCGATCACGGTGGTATCTTCCGCTTCACCGCTGCTCCAGGTCAGTCGGGCCTGCGTGTTCTTACCGACCGGGTAGCTGGTGACGGTACGTTCTCACTAAGTGGCGCCGACCTGACCGGTTGGATCGACAATGGTTCGGGTCTGTCGGTTGGTCGTAGCCGTATGTTCGTTGCGGGTGCGTTCAACGCGGTTCCGACTGCAACCGGTGCAGCCAGCGGTCGTTCCGGCAGTGTTTTCGGAACCTTTAGTGAGAACACGGTTGAGTTGAGTTGGGCTACCTCGTTCATCTCACTTGAGCAGGCTCAGAAGAACCTGGCTCGAGAGGTCACAGGTAAGTCCTTTGAAGAGGTTCGCGATGACGCGGCCGACGCCTGGCTCGACCGTCTCAGTGTGATCGACCTGAGTGCTTCGCAGACAGCCACCGACGCACAGAAGTTGCAGATCTATTCAGACCTGTACCGGTTGAACCTGTACCCGAACTCGCAGCATGAGGATGTTTCGGCCCTTGGCTCGAGCACCCCGGAGTACAAGTACGCCTCCCCGGTTGCCGCCAAGGTCGGCTCTGCTACCGCGACTGAGACAAACGCTCAGATCAAGGACGGCAAGATCTATGTCAACAACGGGTTCTGGGACACCTACCGCACCGCTTGGCCGGCCTACGCGTTCTTCTACCCGGATCTGACGAACGAACTCGTCAATGGGTTCGTGCAGCAGTACCGTGACTCGGGCTGGATTTCTCGGTGGTCCTCACCGGGTTATGCGGACCTGATGACGGGTACGAGTTCCGATGTCGCTTTCGCTGAGGCATACACCGCCGGCGCATTGGACACCGTCATGGCCATTGATGCCTATGAAGCAGGCCTGAAGAACGCCACGGCGCTGCCAGCGTCGAACCTTCAAGCTGGCTACGCTGCGAAAGATGTCGGTCGCAAGGGTATGGAGAACTCCACGTTCCTGGGCTGGATTCCAGCACACGGGCACCAGACCACCTCGTGGGCGCTGGAGGGTTACATCAACGACTACGGCCTTGGCATGATGGCCCAGAAGTTGAGCGAAGACCCGAATGTGGCACCGGCTCAACAGCAGCGATACGCAGACGAAGCGAAATACCTGCTGGATCGTGCGCAGAACTACGTGAAGCAATTCGATCCCAACGTCGGGTTCTTCCAAGGACGCCACACCAACGGCGACTGGGAACTCGGGCCGAATGACTACGATCCAATGAACTGGGGCAACCACACCTACACCGAGACGAATGGGTGGAACTTCGCTTTCCACGTGCCGTTCGATGTCGATGGTCTGGCCGCGCTCTACGGTGGTTCCGAAGGACTGAGCGATAAGTTGGTCGAGTTCTTCACCACCCCGGAGCCGTCGATGACCTCGGGCATTCACGAGGCGTACGAGCAGCGCGATGTGCGGATCGGTACCTGGGGTATGTCGAACCAGGTCGGTCACCACATCGGTTACATTCCGGCTGCTGGTGGCAACCCGACACTCACGCAGGAGATCGTTCGTGAGGTTCTGCAGCGTCTCTTCGTCGGTTCCGAAATCGGTCAGGGTTTCCCAGGGGATGAGGACAATGGTGAGTTCTCCTCATGGCACTTGTTCTCATCGCTGGGCTTCTACCCGCTGGCGCTGGGTTCAGGTGAGTACACCATCGGTTCACCGCTGTTCGACACGATCACCGTGAACCGCAAGGCAGAACATGGTGGTCCGTTGACCATTACTGCTGAGAACAACTCGCGTGACAACGTGTACATCGCCAGTGCTGAACTGGATGGTGAAGCGCTCGATTCGGTGCAGTTGAACCAAGCCGACCTGCGTGCGTCTAGCTCGTTGCACTTCGAGATGGCCGCGACCCCACAGGCGTGGGGCCACCGCACCAGCAACGAGCAGCAGCGAGTACCGCTCACCGATGCAACCAAGGGTGGTCAGGCGTCGGTCACGGCATCCACTTCAGGCGAGGTTAACCGACTGCTTGATGACAACGCGACGACAGCAACCACCTTGGGTGCCGAAGACGCGACGATCGATATTCAACTGGTTGGTGCTCGTCCCGAAGTCAAGACCTACACCATCACCAATGGCGCTTCGGGGGCGCACCCGACCGACTGGGTGCTTCAAGGAAGCAACAACGGTGCGACCTGGGTGACGCTGGACCAGCGGTCGGACGTGGAGTTCGCATGGAACACCCAAACCAAGCCCTTCCACATCAGTGACCCCGGTACCTATGGCCACTATCGACTGCACATCCAGGGCACCAGCACGGGTGGCGGTGCCACGTTGGCAGAGATCGAACTGTTGTCAGCGAAGGCCTGGTCAAACGATTTCGCAATCGTTGGACAGAGTTCCAGTGCGTACGTCGATGAATCAGCGTCTGGACCCTACGCCGCGATCACAGGTGGTTCGTCCGATGATGCCAGCGACTACAGTGCCACGGTCGACTTCGGAGATGGCGCGGTTCCAGCCGATGTCGTCGAGAACGAGTTCGGGCTCGTGGTTGAGGCTGGTCATGTGTTCACCGAAACAGGCGCACATGATGTGAAGGTCGCTGTGACACACGATGGCGACGAGTTGGAGACCACCGGCCTTGTGACCGTCGGTCGTCAAGGAACGCTCGAAGCGCAGTTCAACAACGCATGTTTGTCCGAAGAGGGCATTTCGGCGAGCTGTGACGGTCTGAACTACTCCTACGACAAGGCGCAGCTTGCTGATGCGAACGTGCCTTCGGGTAACAGCGCAGGCGCTTTGGTCCAAGGAGTCGAGAAGACCGTCCTAGGGACGAACCTGAAGTTCACGTTGCCGGAGATTGAGTCGGGCGAACTGGACAACATCCTCGGTGAAGGACAGACCGTGCCGATGAACCTGTCGACAGATGCCACGCAGTACTCGTTCATTGGAATGGGTAATGAAGGCGACCAGCAGGGCGTTGGGACCGTTCACTACGATGACGGTTCGACCGACAGCGTGAACATTCAGTTCGGTGACTGGGTCGGCAAGTCGACCAGCCCGGCGTTCGGCAACATCGTTGTTGGTCTGATCCAAACCCGTCTATCGGGCACCGGAAAGGAATCAACTAACAAGACCACGGCGATCTTTGCGACGGCGCCAGTGACGATCCCGGCTGGCAAGACACCGGTTTCAGTCACGCTGCCGAACAAGGCCGGTTCGCTTTCGTCTGGAAAGATCCACATCTTCGCTATCGCGGACGACGGTGATCAGTCCACTCGCGCCGTTGAACCGCTTGCCAGCGCCCAGCCGAGTACGCCACTGCCTGCAGAGATCGGTGTTGGATCGATCCTGACGGCTGACCTTGCGCAGATCGTCGGTGGACGCCCAGGTGCTACCGCAACCGTCAACTGGGGCGATGGCACCGGTAGGCAGGATGCAGTGGTGAACAACGGTGTTGTCAGCGGTGAGCACGTCTACACCGCGGCTGGTGACTACACCATCACCGTAGTGATCGACGACGGTCAGTCGACCGTGACGGTGACACACAATGTGACAGTGAAAGCCGGTACGCAGGCAGCCACCGTTGGCCTAACCGCCAGCCCGGTCGCGCCAACAGCCGCCGATACCGTGACCTTGCGGGCCACGGTGAACGCGACTGCGACTGGGTTCATGACCTTCACCGATGGTGATGGAAACGAACTCGGTCAGGTACAGGTTGCGGACGGCGTGGCTGAACTTGAAGCGGGTGTTCTGTCCGTTGGAACACACGAGTTCACCGCGACCTATGGCGGTGACGGGATCTTCCGTGCTGGCGACAGCGAGACGACATCGGTAACAGTCGCAAAGGCTGACCCGACTGTGACGCTCGCTACCTCGGCAGCAGAGGTCACTGAGGGCGAGACCGTCGTTCTGACGGCTACGTTGCCAGAAAACGCCACTGGAATCGTCAACTTCGTTGACGGCGCTGAAGAGATCATCGGTTCAGCTAACGCTGAGCAGGGATCGGCGGCTATTTCGGCAGCTCTGCCTAAGGGCGAGTACACGATCACCGCGCAGTACCTGGGTGACGCTTCGTACAACGCAGCCAACTCTGCGGCAGTGAACGTCACTGTCAAGGAGGACACGACCGATCCTGGCCCAGGTCCTGACCCGACCCCTGCTGTGGCGGTGAGTGCGCCGTCCTTCTCGAAGGCGAAGCAGCCGTTCAAGGCGAAGGGCAACAAGCGTCGGACGGTTTCGGCCATCGTGACTGGTGTTCCTGCGGGAACGGTAGTGACCTTCAAGTCCGGTACTCGCACGCTTGGTACGACAACTGCGGTTCGCAGCGGTAATGCTCTGGTGGCTTCGTTGAAGCTCAAGGGCAAGCTGCCGGTGGGTACGTATCCGAATGTGACTGCTTCGGTGGTCACATCCGGCAAGACTGTGGTCTCGCCTGCGTCCGCTCAGACGTTCAAGGTCGTCAAGGCGAAGGCCAAGAAGGTCACGGTCAAGACGAAGCAGATCAAGGCCGGTGTCAAGGCGAAGATCAAGGTCAAGGTCTCCAAGTTGACGAACAACCGACAGGCCGTTGGCAAGATCCAGATCCGCGTTGGCAAGAAGGTCGTTGGCGTCAAGAAGTTCAAGGCAAAGACGAAGGGCAATGTGACCGTGAAGTTGCGCCGCTCGTTCGCTAGCAACGTCAAGGTACGGGCCCGCTTCGTGCCGAAGAACAAGAAGAACGTCAAGAACAAGCAGTCGAAGAGGGTGGTGGTCAAAGTCCGTCGCTAAGTGATGGCTTGACCTAGGTTGTGGGGCGGCGGCATTCTGTCGCCCCACAACCGGGCCACTACTTGCGACATGCGCTCAGTTGTTTGCCCACGTTGAAACAACGGTGATTCAACGTTGATAATGACGCGGTTGCACCTGAGTGTGGTGTGACATTTAGTGCAAAAGGGATATTGTTGCGATCTATATAGATCGGCCATTTGGAAGTGAGAAACACATGACCGACGAGTTGGTACACAGTCTTCAGAACGAAGAAGACGGAGAACAACCGGATATCACTCGAACTCCTACTTTGGCTATGGTTGCGGAGTTGGCCGGAGTCAGTCTCAAGACTGCATCACGGGCAATTAACGGTGAAAAGCACGTTGCGAGCAGCACCCGTGACCGTGTTCTCAAAGCAGCTGATGAAGTTGGATTTCGTATCAACGCGATGGCGAGCCTGCTCAAGCGCGGTGTCTCCAATCCGGTGGTATGCCTGATCACAGGCGACCTGTCTAACCCGTTCTATTCGATGGTTGCTAAGGGTGTCGAACGCGAGATCCGCAGTCACGGCATGACGCTTACCATCGCCAGTTCCGATGAAGATCCGGTAGCAGAGCGAATCCTTGTGGACGAGTTCGTCTCGCAGCGCGTGCGCGGTTTGATGATCGTTTCCACGCTCGATGACCATGCGGAATATGACGTGTACCGCAACCGCGGTGTTCCTATGATTTTCCTAGACCGGCCCGCAGTCGGTCTGGATGCCGAGTCGATTGTGCTCGACAACTACGCTGGCACGCAGTTGGCTATGCGGGATTTGATCTCACATGGCCATCGCAAGATTGGATATCTGGGCGATTATCCGAGACTGCGCACGCGTCAATTACGTTTCATGGCCTACGCCGACGCATTAAATGAAGTGGGTGTCACCGGCTGGGAGAAATGGGTGCGCGACAGCGCCCACGATGTTGATTCCGCCCGGGCGCTCACCGTCGAATTGCTCACCGGAGATGACCCGCCGACGGCAGTTTTCGCGGGCAACAACCAGATCACCATCGGAGCGTTACAGGCAGTGCGGGACGTCGCGCCGCAGACCGCATTGATCGGCTTCGATGACTTTGCCCTAGCCGATCTGCTGGGAGTGACCACAGTCAGCCACGATCCCACCGAAATGGGTCGTCTCGCAGCGATGCGAGTCCTGGCTAACTCCGGTATTCGACAGTCATCGACTCAAGAACATGTCATCGCGACACAGTTGATCCGACGCGGTTCGGGCGAGCGGCGGCCAGTCGAAAACACCCCTTTGGAACCGTCAGTTTGACCGAAGAATATTGGACAAGGTCCACAGATAGCACAAATCCGACTTACCCTAGGAGGGTGAGTCAGGAACAAACGAGTGCAATTACCCCCGCAAGCCCGGTCGCTACGATGGTGCCGCGATCTTTCGCGCGCCACGAAGTGCCCGAGCCGATGCGCGAAGATGTGCGGCTCCTCGGTCGACTTCTTGGAACGGTGCTGTTGGAATCCGGCGGACCGTCATTGCTGGCCGATGTCGAGAAACTGCGCGAACTGTGCATCCAGGCTTATGACGACCCGGAATCGGATGTGCTCGATACCGCCGGTGAACTGGTTGACACGTTCACCATTGAGCGTGCAGAGCAAGTAGCGCGGGCCTTCACCTGCTACTTCCACCTGGCAAACCTGTCGGAGGAGTACCACCGGGTCCGCGTACTGCGCCAACGCGAGGCGAGCGTTGCGGCACATTCCACCACCCAGGATGACACCCTGCCGGATGCCTTCACGCAGCTCGCCGCCGAGGTCGGCCAAGATGAGGCACTACGCCGCCTGACTGAGATGGAATTCCGTCCGGTCCTGACAGCGCACCCAACGGAGGCGCGCCGCCGCGCGGTCACGGGCAGCATCCGGCGAATCCATGACCTGCTGGCAGAACGCGATTCACTCAAACTGGGCGGCACCTCGCTGGCGGAGAACGAGCGTTCCCTGCTCGCCGAAATCGACGGCCTATGGCGTACGGCGCTGATCCGGGAACGTAAGCCGACCGTGCAGGACGAGGTCCGCCAGATCATGGCGGTCTTCGAATCGACACTCTTCGATGTCATTCCCGAGGTCTATCGGCGCTTTGACGACTGGCTGCTCGGTGATCGCGCTGGTCGTGTCGAACCGATCGTCAAGCCGTTCGTATCGTTCGGATCCTGGATCGGTGGCGACCGGGACGGAAACCCGAACGTGACCTCCGAGGTCACCCGTGAAGCCGCCCAGATCGCCTCCGACCGCATTCTGATCGCGCTGGAACGGTCAACCCACGACATTGCGCGCCGCCTGACCGCGGATGATTCCACCACCCCGCCGTCCATCGGGCTACAGAACCTATGGGAGCGGCAACGGCAGCTATCGCGCCGCCTGACGGACTTGGCGGAGAAAAAGTCCGTCAAAGAGCGGCACCGCGCGGTACTGCTCGTCATCTCGGAGCGGATCGCCGCTACTCGTCGTCGAGATGCGGACCTCGCCTACGCCAACGCGGAGCAGCTTGAAACAGATCTACAGACCGTGCAGGAATCCCTGGTCGCCGCTGGGGCGCCGCGTGCGGCATATGGCGGCCTGCAGGATCTGATCTGGCAGGTCCAGACCTTTGGCTTCCACCTCGTCGAACTCGAGGTGCGACAGCATTCCCAGGTTCACGAGGCCGCTTTGAAGGACATCGCCGAGAAGGGATTGCACGGCGATCTTGAGCCGCGCACCGTCGAAGTCCTCGACACCTTCCGTGCCGTCGGCGCGATACAACGTCGTTACGGTGTGCGGGCGGTACGCCGTTACATCGTCTCGTTCACGCAAAGCCCGGAACACCTGGCTGCGGTGTACCAACTGGCGGAACTGGCCTTCGGTGACAGCGATGATACGCCGATCATTGATGCCATCCCGCTGTTCGAAACCTTCGCTGACCTTGAGAACAGCGTCAACATCCTCGAAGAAATGCTCACATTCGAGCAAGTACAGCGGCGTCTAGAGGTCAACGGACGTCGTGTCGAGGTCATGCTCGGCTACTCGGACTCGTCCAAGGATGTCGGTCCAGTGTCCGCGACCCTCGCCCTGCACTCGGCTCAAGAGCGTATCGCGCAGTGGGCGCAGCGTCACAACATCACGTTGACTCTGTTCCACGGTCGTGGCGGTGCACTTGGACGTGGTGGCGGCCCTGCGAACCGTGCAGTGCTCGCACAGCCGCCGAACTCAGTTGACGGTCGATTCAAGCTCACCGAACAAGGCGAAGTGATCTTGGCGCGCTACGGTGACCCGACGATCGCCGTACAGCACGTTGAGCATGTCGCTGCGGCTACGTTGCTCGCCTCGGCCCCGTCGGTGGAGAACAAGAACGCCGCAGGCGTCCAGCGGTTCGCCGACCTGTCGCGCCGCCTCGACGAGGTCTCCCGCGAGACCTTCCACAAGCTGGTTAAATCAGACGGCTTCCCGCAATGGTTTGCCGAGGTCACACCGCTGGAAGAGGTCGGCCTGCTGCCCATCGGCTCACGTCCGGCACGCCGCGGGCTGTCGGTGTCCTCACTTGACGACCTGCGCGCGATCCCCTGGGTCTTCTCCTGGTCTCAGGCTCGGTTGAACCTAGCCGGCTGGTACGGACTCGGTACCGCACTGGCCGAATTCGGAGATTTGGACGAGTTACGAGCCGCTTACCGTGACTGGCCGATCTTCGCCACCCTGATCGACAACGTCGACATGTCACTGGCCAAGACCGACGACCGGATTGCGGCTCAGTACCTCGCCTTGGGCGATCGGGATGACCTGGCTGAACTCGTCCTCGATGAATACCGCCGAACTGTCGACTGGGTGCTTAAAGTCACCGATGCGCCGTGGCCGCTGGCCAACCGCCGCGTGCTGGGACGAGCGGTGCAATTACGCAGCCCGTACGTTGGCGCGCTGTCGCTGATCCAGGTGCGGGCGTTGCGGGCGCTGCGCCGCGGCGACGAGAGCCAGAGCAAGGAAGAACTGCAGCACCTGCTGCTGCTTTCCGTCAACGGAGTGGCCGCAGGCCTGCAGAACACCGGCTGATCTCATTGCATTCGCCTGACCATGAGGGCAACCATGATTGATCCATTCGACCTGCCCGCCGAGGTGGTGCGTACTCGTACCAGCGAGAAGTGGCAGCATTACCCCGCGGATGTACTTCCGGTCTGGGTGGCTGAAATGGATGTGGCGCCCGCATCCGCCGTTGTCGCCGCGGTCGAACACGTCATGCGTTCTGGCGATACCGGCTACGCCAGCGGGCATGCCTATCACGATGCTTTCGCGCGGTTTGCGGCTGATCGTTGGCAGTGGTCGGTGAATCCGAGAAATATCGCCACCGTCCCCAATGTGATGCTGGGGATGATCGGCACGATAGAACTCGTCCTGGATCGGTCATGTCCCGTGGTGACGAGCGCCCCGGTGTACCCGCCGCTGATGGACTACCCCCGAGCAGCCGGCTATGAGGTGACCACAGTTGCGCTGGACGCCCAATCACGGCTCGATATCGATGCCATCGCTGCGACCTTCGCGCGATTGGCCGAGACCGCCAGCCCAGGCAAATCGGGTTACCGTGGCGCCTACTTGCTGTGCAATCCGCATAACCCGACGGGTGTGGTTCCGACGGCAGCCGAATTGAGCGCGTTGGGTGTGGCGGCTCGAGAACACGGTTTCGTGGTGATTTCAGACGAGATTCACGCGCCGCTGAGTTTCGTGCCTTTCACTCCGGTATTGACCGTGATTCCGGATGCCTACGCGGTGTTGTCTGCGTCGAAGGCGTGGAACCTCGCAGGGCTGAACGTTGCCGCGGTCGTCTCCGGGGACGAGGCCGTCTACCCGGCGCAGCGAGTCGCGCCGTACCTGCAGTCGGCGGTCAGCCATGTGGCGATCACTGCGCATATCGCGGCGCTGCGTGATGGAGTCGACTGGTTGGATGGGCTGCGTGCCGCGCTGCTGCAACGTCGTGAATTGTTGGGTGCCTTGCTGACTAAACGGCTGCCGATGCTGGGTTACCGGGAACCGGACGGGACCTATCTGGCGTGGCTGGACTTCACGGCGTTGGCATCTAAGGACCCGGCTTGGGCGACGAACCCGACCAAGAAGTTGTTGGCTGAAGGACGAGTTGCCCTGTCGCCCGGTGCGCCGTTCGGCGCCAAGGGTTTCGCCCGTTTCAACTTCGCGACCTCGCAGGAACTGCTGATCGAGGCTGTCGACCGCATCGCGGCCGTCGTGCGCTAGCGCCCCTGCTCGTTGAGCCCACCTCGCTGGTTGAGCCCACCTCGCTGGTTGAGCCTGTCGAAACCACCTCTGTCGCACTGCCCGCCAGCCCATTGCCGCAGGACAACTTCCCTGTTGCCGGGAAACAAACCGTCGACTCGGAAGTTGTCCTGCGGCACCGCCCCCTCTGCGCACCAAATTCGTGCACGGTCGCGAAATTCGTGCACTTGCCTAGTGCGCGAGGGCGGTTCACGAAAATGCCGACGGTATACGAGATTGGTGACGGGTCAGGTACCGAGCGCGTGCGCGATAGCAGCAGCCAGGCCCGAATTGTTGTTGTCCGCCACGACCTGGCCAGCCTCGGCCTTGACGGCAGGGCCAGCATTGCCCATCGCATACGACCGGTGAGCCAGCATGAACATGCCGATGTCATTTGGTCCGTCGCCTGCTGCGGCGATGCCTGCTGGCGATACACCAAACTGCTCCGCGATCAGAGCCACACCGTGGGATTTATCCGCATCCGGCTGAGTGATCTCCAGGTAGTGTTCTCCGGTCATCTGACCGATCAGACTGTCCGGCAGCGTGGCGAGCACTTCGGCAACCGCGTCGGGCTGTGCAGGGTTCGGCGGTACCATCAACTTCAGCGGCCCGCCCTCGGCCAGTGCAGTGTCCACATCGAGTACTCCAGCCGGAGCGATCCCTGTCACGCGGGTCTCGTAACCGACGACATCGGCCTCCATCGTGTAATACCAGGCATCGGAGTTGAACCAACTCAGCGGAGTGTTCACTGCCGCAGCCGCGGCCACCACTGCCCGAGCATCCTCGGGTGAGATCCGATGTTGCGCCAGTGGCTCAGTTCCGTGCGGAGCGACTCGTCCCACCCACGCGCCCTGCAGGGCGACCAGCGGCTCACCGATCAGGTTCAACTCGTCCTGTAACAACGCGATGGCCTGCGGGCTGCGCGCCGAGGCCAAAATGACGTGAACGCCAAGCTCTCGTGCTCGTGCGATGGCGGCGCGGACCTCGTCGGTGATGCGATGGTCGGAGGTGAGCAGGGTTCCGTCAATGTCGCTGGCGAAGAGTTCCAGGGTTGTGTGCGTAGGCGATTCAGTCACCTTATGAGCCTAGCGAACCTGAGGGTCGACGCGATGTGTCGTTAGGCACGTTCACTGCGGGCAATGGTGAATTTCGGTGTGGCGTGCACCACGGTGGTCGGTCCGATCTGGCGCCGTAGCGCGGGCAGATACGGCAGATGCCGGTTGAAGACCGTCCACATCTGCCCTTCTGGGCGGAGCACGCGGCTGGCGGTTGCGAAGAAGTCCCAAGCGATCGAAGTGTCCACGGCTGCGCCCTGGTGGAAGGGCGGATTGCACAGGATCAGGTCGATGCTGGCATCGGGTATCGAGGCGGCTGCATCGTCCCAGAGCGCCTGAATGCCTGGTGATGAGTCCAGCGGCTGGGGCCCATCGACCAGGCCTTGCGAAATGGTGGCGACCAGGCCGTTACGGCGCGCGGTTGCCACCGTCGAATGCACCGCCGCCCACGAGTCGTCCGTGGCGATAACGCTCGCCTGCGGCAGCAGGAGGGCAGCCGTGGTGGCCAACAGGCCAGTGCCGCAGCCGAGATCGAGCACGCGAGGGTGAGCGGCGGAGCGCAGTGGGCTCAGTGCGTCATCAAGATGCGCCAGCAGTTCGCGAGTCCCGACGTCTAGGCGAGAGCCAGCGAAAACACCGCCGTGGCTTGCGATGGCGATTCGCCCACCTGGAAAGGGTCCATCGAGTTCTGCCGTAGCCGGATATGAGGGACGAGTGCCGTCAGCCGTGCGCGGCCCGCGCGCTTCGAGGGTCCGTGACTTCTGCCGTCCCAGGTGAGGCTGTACCTCGGCGAAGTGGCGGCTGAGCACGTCGTTCATCGCGGTTGTCATGTGCTTGACTCGCCCGGTGAGCAGCACGGTCACCGAAGGACGTGCGTGTGCGGCGATCAGCCCGGCCAGCTCGTCGAGGGCGTCTAGCGATTTCGGCAAGCGACCGATGACGAACTCGGCATCCTCGAAAGCAGCGACCGGCTCGGTGGCGAAGACGAGTCGATCGGACTGATGGGCTGGCGCGCAATGGCGCTGTACCGCGCTCCGTCCCGCGAAACTGTCCTGCCAGTTGATGGCGGCCCAGTTGTCGCTGCGTTGTTGCAGCAACTGGTCCACCCCTGCGGTGAGTGCTCCGGATTCATCGCCGACGATCGCGAGCCAGCGGGGTGGGTCCTCGTCTTCCGCCGTTTCGGTTGCTTCGAGGTCTTCGAGGACTTCGAGGTCTTCGAGAACGAGGGCGAACTCGTCCCATAACAACCGATCGACGGCATCGGGCCGCATCCCCGCATCCTGGCAAAAAGCGGTCAACGAGTCGGAGACGACGATGGCGGGAGTAGGCACTATCCCAGTGTGCCCCATCGTGAGATTGCTGCGAATTGTGTGACAGAAGTGGCAAATGTGACGAACGTCTATCCAAAATGTGTGAAATTCACCCTGTTAACCAGCGATTGTCGGAAGATTCCCGTATCGTTGTGGACGCAATGCGGCTGCGCCGCACCACAAGTCATGCCGAGCGGCTCGTTCGGCAAGGACCGTCAGAAGGGAAACTCATGTCTCTCAACCGTTCGGACGTTGTCTCCGCGATTGCTGGCAAGTCAGGCCTCACCAAGACGCAGGCTGATGAAGCACTGTCGGCCTTCCAGGAGGTGCTCCTCGAAGCAGTAGCCAGTGGCGAAGGTATCAAGCTCACAGGTCTGCTCGCAGTGGAGCGCGTCGAGCGTGCCGCTCGCACCGGCCGTAACCCGCGCACCGGCGAAGAAATCGCCATCCCAGCTGGTTTCGGTGTCAAGCTCACCGCAGGAAGCCTGCTGAAGAAGGCTGCTGCTAAGTGATCTGATTGATCTACCCGTCGCACACTGTGCGGCTTGCTTAAGGCCGGTGGGGCTTCCTACCGGCCTTTGGCATGTCTGGGTGCTCTGCGCTCTGCACCTGACGCCCTCACCTGTTGCCGCAGGAAACCTTTCGTGTTGACGGTTTGTTTCCCCGCGACACGGAAGAAAACCTGCGACAATAGCGGTCGCCCCACTGTGCCGCGCCCCGCCCGCCGCGCCCCGCCCGCCGCGCGGCGGCTAGATGTCGCCGGTGCGCTGCAAACGCTGCATGGCGATCCAGCCCAATGGGATACGACCCCAGTACGTCATCAACCGGAACAACATGACGGCGGAGGCCGCCACAGAGGCGGAGACACCCGCAGTCGTCGTCAGACCGGTGATCAGGGCAAATTCCACGGCACCCACACCACCGGGCGTCGGAACAGCGGCACCGACGGCGTTACCGACCAGATAGACAATCGCAACGTTCAGCAGCGAGACCTCCTGGCCGAAGGCGGCGAGTGACGCGTCGAAGGCGAGCACGAATCCGAGCGTCATCATCACACCGCCGCCAATACCCAGTGCAAGCCGTCCCGGCTGCGAGATGACTTCGCTGAGCCGCGGCCAGATCTGCTGGAAGATCGGCGTCAGCCTGGCCAGCAGCCACCGCCGTACCTTGGGCACCAACATCAGGATCAACACGACGGCGGCGATCGAACTCAAGACCACCAGCACCGTGGTGGACGGGAAGGTCCGCAGCATGCCTAGATCGCCCGTCAGTATGGAGATTGCCACCAATAGCAGCACAGTGACCACCACCTGCGAAACCTGCACCAGGGTCACGGTGGCCACCGCCAGCGAGGTCGCCACGCCATTGGTTGCGAGCAGCCGGTAGTTCAGCGCGGCCGGACCGATTCCGGCCGGGGCGGCCAGGGCGACAAAGGACGAGGCTGCCTGCACCAGGAACGAACGTCCGAAGGGCAGCCTCACCGGCGAGAACGCCACCAACGTAGTCGCGCTTCCGACCCAGGTGCTCAGCCCAAGCCCGAACGCGATCACCATCCACCACGGATTAGCGCTCTGCACGGCTTCGCGAATGTCATCGAACCCGATCGAGGTGGCGATCACCACGATCGCGACCACGGTCAGAGCCGACATGACAATGCGGCGGGCGGAGAACCGCCCTAGCGGGATGGGTGCCACATCGGCGTCGGGAAGTTGGGACGAGAGCTCTTCGCGCAGTCGCTTCAGCAGATCCTTGTCAGCACGGACTTGTTCACGGGTGACGGCCGGCAGTGCAGGCGCTTGAATCAGCGGACCGATGCTCTTCGCCTCGACCCCGGCGAGTTGCGCGGAGCGCACGGCGCGCTCGGGTCCGACGCGCAACGCGATCAGAGCCATGAGCTGGGCCAGATCCATACGACGAGAGAATTCGGACGAGGCCACCACCCCGGATTCCCAGCTGGTGATCCACACCTTCGGTCGTGCGTTGTCGTCGGTGTCGGAGCGATCGACGAGCACGGCATTCTCTGTGACTTCGCCGTGCGCCAGGCCGTGGGCGTGGGCGCGTGTGATCTGGCGCCACAGTTCGGCGAGCAGCCCGTCGGTGACGGCCTCGTCAGGAAGGTCGCGCCACGGAACCGCGCCACCAGCGTGCTCTTGGATGAGCAGCATCGAATCGGCGGCAGCCGCGATACCGCGCAGCCGGGGCGTACGCACTCCGGCGGCATCGGCGGCATAGGCGGTCAGTGCCGCGCGTTCGGCCACCGCGCGTAGTGAGGCGGAAGACCGCCCTTCAATGCCGCGCAGTCGGATGGACTGCCACAGGCGGGATAAGAAGCCGAGCACCTGCCGGTCACCGTCGAGCACCACGACATCGAGTCGCGGACCGTCGTGGGTGGTCAGAGCATAGACGCGGTGCGTGAGCTGACGAGCAATGGCCATTGAAGCCGGGTCAGTGGCAGTCTGCCGAATCATCGACGTAGTAGGTGCGCGGAAGGACTCGTCCCCACTGCTGACGTCAGCCGTAGTGGCAGGAACCGTGTCGATACCCGCGGCGGGGGTGACCGTCTCATGCAGCGGCTGGTCTGACACGCCGCGCACTCGGGCCAACGCGACCGGCTCGAAGCCGGCGGCCCGCAGGGCCTCGATGAGTTTCAGACCGTAAGCACGTTCACTGTCGACGCCCGCAAGGTAACGCACTGCCAGCCCGGCAGTACGCCCGATGACCAGGGCGAGCACCACACCGGGAATCGAGACTTGACCGGCGATGAGGATCAGCGCCGAAGCGATCCAGAGTGCGTTCCAGGACCAGCGCACAGTGCGCCGCCGGGTGCGCGGCCCGGCCATGGTCAACAACGCGACAATGGCCGCCACATAAGTCGGAATGGTGACGAAACGCTCACCCGCCACCCAGATGGATAGACCGACCTGCATCGCATTGGTGGCGAAAGTGTCGATGAGCCACGACGTGACAAAGGCGAGGATCGCCCCGGTAACACTGGCCACGACGGCCACAGCCGCCTGGCGCAGTGCCTTGCGCATGACCAACTCCGTCAATACGGCTAGGGGCACTCCGAGCATCACCAGGATTTCGATGGCGCGCAACGGAATGCCGAGCAGCCACGAGATGATGGTGGATACTTCTTGGACGTCGTTGGCGATGCCACTGGTTGTCCCGTGCGCGTACACAGCGACTACAAGGACAACGACGATTCCGAGCAGGCACAGCACTATTGCCAGAAGGTCGCGCGGGTGTCTGACTCGGCGTGGGACGTCTTCATCGAGGATACGGACGCCATCGAAGTGAACGTCGCGATCTCCTGATGTCATAGAAGGATTCTAGGCGTTTTGCTGTATAACGCGCGGCACATTATTCGCTCAATGGCTTTATCCAATGCCCAACCTGGCCAGAATTGAGTCTGGAACGAGCTGATAACCGACGAACGACACCACATCGAGGAGGGTGTGCGCGATGACCAGCGGCATCACGCGACCACCGCGTCGAACGATGAAGTACCAGCCGAAGACGATTCCCATCACTACGTTCCCGATGAACGGGCCGAAGCCCTGGTAGAGGTGATAGGCGCCGCGCAACAGCGCGCTGGCGGTGATGATCCACATGCTTGCCCAGCCGAGTTGACGCAGTCGAGTTCCCAAGTAGCCGACCACGATGACTTCTTCAAGAAGCGCATTCATGATCGCGCGCAAGATCAAAATGGGAACCGCCCACCACACTGCCTGCAGCGCTGCTGCCTGGATCTCCACGGTGATACCGAGCGCTCGTCCGGCGACGTAAAGGCCCAATCCGGGAAGGCCGATGACAGCGGCCAGGACGAGCCCATGGCCGATATCGTGCCGTGGGCGACGTAGATTCAGTCCCAGGTCGGCAAAGGGGCGGCTTCCACTACGCGCCAGCAGATACAGCGCCAATGCGACCGGCACCAGCGCGAAGAAGATGGCGAGCAGCTGGTAGGTCAGGTCCAACCAGGGCATTTCGGCACGGGACGAGTTCATCGTCGTGGATTGCTGACTCAACGGTGTGGGCGTGGCCAGTCGTGCCGCGAGGTTGACCACTGCGTAGACGGCGGACTGACCTAGGCTGAGCGCAAGGACGAGCCAGACCTCGATCGTGAGATGGCGTCGGGCCGGATTGTTGGTCACCATTTCGTTATAGCCCACCAAACTCGTCACAGGCTGTACTGGTCAGCATCGGTTTAGTCCACCCAGGCTGTCAGTTGGTCCTGGACTTCCACTAGATACAGTGTGCCGCTATTCTATGGATACTTGGCCTTCGAAGATCGAGGCAATACATAGGAGCGATGACGCCATGACATTCCCGTCTAACGACCTCGAACAGTTGCTGTTGGATGCTTCGCAGGATCGACTGGATATGGGTAGTTTCTTGCAGGCCCTCGTCGAGTCGACCGCTTGGGTACCGGTTTCCAGCGGTGACAATGACGAAGGGCCGCAGATTCGCACGGTGCGCATTGAGGACAAGCCGTATGTGCGGGTCTTCACCTCGGAAGAGCAAGCCCGCGCAGTCTTGCCGGAGAAGAACTACATCAACCCTGTGCTTGGGACGGTGCTGCGTAACCTGCCGGACGAGTGGGGCATCGTCATCAACCCGAATGCTGAACTCGGATTCACCGTCAACGCCCAAACCATTCGGTCGATCATCGGCGGCTGACGCACTTCACCGCCCAGTTGAACGTTATTCGGCCGGGCGGTTTGATGTGCCAGACGGGCTTACTTGCAGCCGCAACCGCCGCAACCACAGCCGCCCGCGGCAGGCTCAGCCTCAGCAGCGGTCAGCGGAATCAGATCGGGCTGACCTTGCGGCAGTACTGGTGCAGCCAGGTCGTAGCCAGCCTCGTCGATTGCCGCTGACACGGCGTCGCCCTGCAGCGGACCTTCTGAGGTCACGGTCACCGTCGAGACGCCTTCGGGCGCCAACTCCACCTGCACGTCGGTGACGCCAGGCAGCGCTGTCAGTTCTTTGGTGACTGCACTGACGCAGTGCGAGCAGGTCATTCCGTTGACACTCAGTGTGGTGGTAGCCATCAGGACTCCTTTGAATTGCCTAGTGAATCGTGTCGTACGTTGCTTCGGGTTAGTCGAGGTACGTGGTGACCAGGTCTTCCGCAAGGCCGACATAGCTTCCGGGAGTCAGGTTCGCGATGCGCTGGGCGGCCTCGTCCGGCAATCCCAACGATGCTACAAACTCACGCAACTCTGCCTGGCCGATACGGTGACCACGGGTCAGTTCTTTCAACCGTTCGTAGGGGTTTTCCATTCCGGGGGTTCCGGCGATGCCCGCGGCGCGCATCGCTGACTGGATGGCCTCGCCGAGCACCTCCCAGTTCTCGTCCAAAATGCGCGCGGTCACATCCGTATCCACTGCGAGCCGCGCCAGCCCTTTGGCGATGTTGTCGAGCGCGAGCAGTGAGTGCCCGAACGCCGGTCCGATATTGCGCTGCGTGGTCGAATCAGTCAGGTCGCGCTGCAACCGCGACGTCACCAGGGTCGCGGCCAGCGTATCGAGCAGCGCGCAGGAAATCTCGAAGTTGGCTTCGGCGTTCTCGAACCGAATCGGGTTGACCTTGTGCGGCATCGTGGACGAGCCCGTCGCACCGGGCACCGGGATCTGCTTGAACACACCCTGCGAAATGTACGTCCAGATGTCCGTGGCAAGGTTGTGCGCCACCCGGTTGAACCGTGCGACATCGCTGTACAACTCGGCTTGCCAATCGTGGGACTCGATCTGAGTGGTCAGCGGGTTCCACGTCAGCCCCAAATGCTCGACAAAACCGCGCGAGACGGTCGGCCAGTCAGTGGTCGGCACCGCGGCAGTGTGTGCCCCGAAGGTGCCCGTCGCCCCGTTGATCTTGCCCAGGTATTCGGCATCGGCGATGCGGCGCAGTTGACGGCGCAGCCGGTGCGCCAGCACGCCGAGTTCCTTGCCCAGCGTGGTCGGTGTCGCCGGCTGGCCGTGAGTCAGGGCCAGGAGCGGCACGGCCGCGTGCTCGTGAGCCATCTGGGCCAACTGGTCGACCATGCTGGTCGCGGCAGGCAACCACACCTGCTGCACCGCGCCTTGCACCATCAGCGCATAGGACAGATTGTTGATGTCCTCGCTCGTGCAGGCAAAGTGGACGAGTTCGCTAATTTGCGGCAACACTGTGTCGCCCAGCTGTTCCGGGGCGGCATCCAACCGGCGCTTGATGAAGTACTCGACAGCCTTGACGTCGTGGACAGTCTCACGTTCGATCTCGGCCAATTCGGCGCTAGCAGCGCCATCGAACTGAGCCGGGATGGCGCGCAGGTAGGCAATCTCGTCAGAGTTCAGGCGCGGCGCACCCGGCACCGCGGGCTCGCCGGTTGCACTCAGCGATCCGGTCAGGGTCAGCAGCCACTCGATCTCAACGTGGATTCGTTCACGATTCAGCGCAGCCTCGGAAAGGTGATCGACCAACGGCGCGACAGCGCCGCGGTAGCGACCGTCAAGTGGGCCAAGGGCGATGGGCGGGGTGACGTCTGCCAGGGTGATGCGGGCAGGGGCGTGCTCGTTCGAGATCTCGGGCATGTGCCTATTGTTTCATGTTGTCTTGGATGTCAGGCGGCCTCGTCCAATCTTTGTGGACGAGTGCTCTTGCGCGGTGGGTGGATACGACGAGTTATCCACATCCCGCGTGTCGGTCCGACCTGCACCGACACTTCTATGGCACTGTTCAATTGCCCAGGCGCCGTCGGCATCACGGAAGTTGACGGCGCTTATTCGGGCCTTTGCTTTTGTCCGCTGCCGCCTAGCGAGCCATACCGCGCGAACCGGCCAGCAGCGAAGTCAGAATCGCATTGAAGATCGCCAGAATCACTCCGGCCAACACGGCCCACCAGAACCCGTCGATGTGCAGGCCCCACGATTGCGATGACGTCAGCCAACTCACCATCAACAGCACGAGTGCATTGATCACCAAACCGAACAGGCCGAGGGTCAGGATGTACAGCGGCAGCGCGATGACCTGCAGTATTGGCTTGATAACAGCGGCGATGATCGCAAAGATCAGCGCGACACCAAGGTAGACAGCGACCACACCGACCGTGGAGTCGCCGCCGACAACCTCGAAGCGCTGACCCAGCAGCAAAGTCGTCAGCCAGATGGCCAATGCATTGACGATCACTCTCAGTACGAATCCCATAGATCGATCTTTGCACCGTGGGCTGGAAAATGCATCCAATTCGTTCCAATAAATAACGTGACAATGTCGAAACTGCGGGCGTAGCGTTAAAGGCACGTAGGGAAGGAGGTGATCCGGTAGATGAATATCTTCTGGACGTACGAGGTGGTCGCCGGCTGACACCCGGCACAGTGACCAGGTTCGCCAATCTCAGGCGACCACCGAGACCCGTGAGGGATGCGGAAGTCCACCGCATCATCGCGCGGCCCGCAAGGGTGACGCAGCGAACCTCACGGGTCTTGTCCTTTTCTGGGGCATCTGCTGGTTGAACTGGTCGAAACCACACCCCGCTGTTGCTGCAGGAAAACTTTCCTGTTGCCGGGAAACAAACCGTCGACAAGAAAGAAAACCTGCGGCAATGAGTACTGGTGCCGCCGTTGTCGGTGCGTTGTGTGGTCCTCTTGACATTGCTGGCGGCGGACGTCCCAGCCATGAAACTGTGGCGCGCCGCCCGAGATATCCCGGGCACGGGGCCTACGCGGACGAGTAAACTGCTCGCCCGCAAGCGGCCTCACCTGATTCCGATCTATGCCAATTCATCCGTATTCAGTTCCAGGCCGCAGACTCTCGCGGGCAGTGGGCGCACTATGAACCTACCGCCACCACTCAAGCGGATCCACAACGAATGCGGCACACGAATCGTATGGTAGGCGGTTTTATCCGGCGAAACGTGAGTGCGTTAGCGCGGGAAACCCTTGCTGACACACCTATCACGGTGATTGGTGGCGCGCGCCAAGTTGGCAAAAGCACGCTCATGAAGCGAATCGTAGATGGTCCCGATACCCGAATCATCAACTTGGACGATGCTGCAGATCGACTTGCGGCCGAACGTGACCCTGACGGGTTCGTTGCCCAGCGCCCGCGCGGCGTGCTCGGAATCGATGAGATTCAGCGTGTCCCGGCCTTGCTCACATCGCTCAAAGCCGTCGTGGATGCCGACCGCAGGCCAGGGCGGTTTGAGGACGAGCCACCCCATCGCGCTTTTATGAAGGTTGCCCGATATGCAAAGTGGAAGTGCGCTATATACGACTACGACTTTGCATATCGGGCAACCAACTGTGCGGTCAGGCGGCATCCAAACCGCGGAACGGTCTACTTGTTCTTGTTAGTCACCCCGGACCCCTGGACGAAGGCGAAGATGACCGTCAGGCCCGCAAAGACGTAACTGAGTGGGTCCTCGAAGTAGAGCTTGATCACGTCCGAGAAGTACTCGAAGGAGATACTCAACGAGTCCGTGAATGGGATACCGAAGGTCTTTGCGGCGAAACCCGCATCGATGAACAAGATCGCGGCAAAGAACAGCACCAGTGTGATCAATGCTGCCAAGATCCCCGGAACCGCGCCCCTGGTGCGACCGAATTTGGAGAAACCGAAACCGACTGCCAGACCGATCAGAATCGCGAGCATCACGTATTCCTTCTCGGCTTGCACCGTGAAGAAAGCGTAGAGCGCTGTCGCCACAATGCCGAGCCCCAGGCCCACCGCGATACCGACGCCAAGATTGCTCGGTTGCGGCTCCTCGATCAAGCCGACGGGCGTCTCTGAAGCAGACTCAGGTTGAGGCGCACCGTAGCCCGGAGGCTGCATACCTGGGATGGGCTCACCGGCCGGTTGCGGCTGCACACCAGGAACGGGCTGGCCGTTCGAGCCGTGAGGGTAAGCACCCGAATTGGCGTCCCCGAAAGGTGAGTTGGGTGGCGTGCTCGTCATCGTATTCTCCTTATGTTGTGAGTGCGCATCGCACCCACAATGAGATTAGTGGACCTTAAGATCTTCTGCACGCGTGTAGACGCAACTGGTCACGCGGTGCGGCCCACAGACCTGCGACACTATTACCTATGACTTCGACGGCTGCGACTGACCCGCAATCCGGCACTGCTCAAACCAGCAGCGATGGCCTCGTCCCTTTGCGCCCCGCAGTGGCAAACTTGCCCGCTTATGTGCCCGGCGCCCGCCCTGCGGAAGGAGTCAAGGTTCACCGCCTCGCCTCGAACGAGAACCCGTACCCGCCGCTGCCGTCGGTCCTTGATGCGTTGTCGCAGGTGCTCGGCACCATCAACCGGTACCCCGATATGGCGGCTGTGGAGTTGCATGAGGCGCTTGCGGATTTCGTCTCCGCAGGCAGGACGAGGTCTTTCGCGCCGGAGAACATCGCCATCGGTACCGGTTCGGTCGCGGTGCTGCAGCACATCATGGCAGCGTTCGTGGAACCCGGTGACGAGGTTGTCTACCCGTGGCGTTCCTTCGAGGCCTACCCGATTGTGGTCGATGTGGTCGGCGGAACCTCGGTCCACGTGCCGCTCAATGACGAACATGCCATCGACATGGCGG
>WPCK01011946.1_pt1 | contig 130382 bp, 136 predicted proteins | sample 5399851 | NCBI WGS metagenome assembly WPCK01 (sample SAMN12869471, study PRJNA574797) | sludge metagenome | isolation source: wastewater treatment of pH11 | place: China:Beijing | collected 2019-05-20 | reverse complement strand
CCGTCAACCGTATGTGCGCGAGCGGTCGGCGGCATTGTTGAAGATCGCCGATGGGATGCCGGCGGCGCGGGTGGCAACGCATCCGGTGCTGGCCGAAGCCGCCCGGTGCTACGGTTACGGGCCTCTCTGGCAGGCTCTCGGCCTTGTGGCCGACCTGCTGGCGCTGGCTGTGCCCGGACACCTTGCCGCCGGACTGGCCGCCCCGTCCTGCGCATTGGTACCGGCCGCGCGTGGCACCTATGCCTTGACCGCGACCGCGAGCGGCGGTCTGCTGACCCGGCTCGACCGGCTGACGCCGACGGACGATCTGACCGCGCCCGGCGGGGCGATCGAACGCGCCCTGGCGCGCCTCGCGCCGTCGCGCCATTGTCTTGCGCCGGTGGTGGTCAGGCTGCTCAATCCGTGCGAGCGGTTCGAGGTGGAGGAGGTGGCCCATGCATGAGATGTCGCTTTGCGAAGGCATCCGCCAGGTGATCGAAGGGCAGGCCGAGGCGCATGGCTTTTCCCGGGTCGCCGTGGTGCGGCTGGAAATCGGGCGCTTCGCCGGCGTCGAGCGGGCCGCGCTCGACTTCGCCTTCGACGTGGTGATGCGGGGCGGGGTTGCCGACGGCGCCCGGCTGGAGATCATCGACCTGCCCGGCCGGGCGACCTGCTTCGATTGCGCCGCCGAGGTCGATCTCGACGACCGGCTGGCGCCCTGTCCGCGCTGTGGCGGCGGGCGGCTGTTGCCCGTGGGCGGGGATGAAATGCGGATCAAAGACCTGGAGGTGAACTAATGTGCACGGTTTGCGGCTGCGGCGACAGCGTGACGAAGGACGGCGTGCCGATCGGCGAGCATCATCCTCACGACCATCCTCACGATCATGATCATGGTCATGGTCACCACGATCATCATCACCATTCTCATGACCACGGCCACCATGACCACGGCCACCATGACCATCACCACCATGACCATCACGATCATGACCACCATCACTACGGCACGGGGCCGGCAGGTGTTTCCGTGCCCGGCCTGTCGCAGGAGCGGCTGATCGCGGTGGAAACCGCGATCCTGTCGAAGAACGACAGCCATGCCGCCGGCAACCGGCGGGTGCTGAAGGCGCTCGGCGTCTACGCGGTCAATCTCGTGTCGTCGCCCGGTTCCGGCAAGACGGCGCTGCTGTGCCGCACCATCCGCGAACTCGGAACAACGCCGCTCGCCGTGATCGAGGGCGACCAGCAGACCTCGAACGACGCCGACCGCATCCGGGAGACCGGCGCGCGGGCAATCCAGATCAACACCGGCAAGGGCTGTCATCTCGATGCCCATATGGTGGGTCATGCGATGGACGACCTGCCGCTCGCGCCCGACAGCCTGCTGTTCATCGAGAATGTCGGGAACCTTGTCTGCCCGGCGGCTTTTGATCTCGGCGAGGATGCCAAGGTGGCGATCCTCTCGGTGACCGAGGGCGAGGACAAGCCGCTGAAATATCCCGACATGTTCACTGCCGCGCGCCTTGCGCTGGTCAACAAGACGGATCTTGCGCCGCATTGCGACGTCTCGCTTGAGGCCTATGAGGCGAACCTGAAACGGGTGAACCCGCTGATCGAGGTGCTGTTCGTCTCGGCCCGCACCGGCGAGGGAATGGAGGCCTGGCTTGCCTGGCTCGCCGCGCGCCGCGCCGAAAAGCGCCTGGCCAGGGCCTCGTGAAAGGCCGCGCGATATGAAAGCTCCCTCATCCCGTCCGACCCTGCTTCTCGTCGACGACGAGCCGCATTCGCTGACCGCGATGCGCATGGCGCTTGAGGACGAGTTCGACATCCTGACGGCGCCGGGCGCCGAGGAGGCGCTGCAGACGCTGGAAAAGGAGTGGGTGCACGCGATCTTCTGCGACCAGCGCATGCCCGGCCGCTCCGGCGTGGAGTTCCTGGCGGATGTGCGGGAGCGCTGGCCGGAGACGGTGCGCGTCATCATCACCGGCTATACCGATCCCGGCGCCATGATGGCGGCAATCAACGACGCCGGCATCCACCAGTTCCTGACCAAGCCCTGGCATCCCGACCATCTGATGATCGCCGCGCGCAATGCGGTGCGCCTGTTCCAGCTTGCCCGCGAGAACGAGCGGCTGGTGCTGGAAATGCGCTACCTCACCAACACCGCGAAGGAGCGGCTGGAACGGCGGCGCAAGGCGCTGCGCGAGGGGGCGGGGTTCGAGACCATAAGCTGCGCTCCGGCCTCGCCGATGAACCAGGTGATCGATCACGCGCGGCGCTATGCCAGCTTCGACCTGCCGGTGCTGCTGACCGGCGAAGCCGGCACCGGCAAGAGCCGGATCGCGCGGGCGATGCATCTGGGCTCGCTGCGGTCGGACAAGCCGTTCTACACGTTCGACCTGACCGGCGTGCCGTCGGAACTGGCGGCGCTGCATCTGTTCGGGGCCAAACGCGGCGTGCTGCCGGGGGGCACCTATCGCGTCGGGCTGATGCAGCGGGCCGATCGCGGCACGCTCTATCTGAGCGGGCTGGAGACGGCCTCGCCCGAGATCCAGCTGGCGCTGATGCGGGTCGTCTCCGAAGGCACGTTCACGCCGCTCGGCGGGCAGGAACTCATCGACACCAATGTCCGCCTCATCTCAGGGGCGACCAACGAACTGGCGGCACGGGTGGCGGAAGGCCAGTTCCTGCCGGGCCTCTATCATGCGCTTGCCGTCGGACGCATCATCGTTCCGCCGCTGCGCCAGCGCCGCTGCGACATCGCCATCCTGGCGCAGCAGATCGCCGCCGATCTCTCCATCGCCCATGGCAAGCCGGTCCGCGGCTTCACCGATGCGGCGCTGGAATTTCTGGAAACCTATGACTGGCCCGGCAATCTGCGTGAATTGACCGGCGAGGTCACCCGCATGCTGGTGTTTGCCCAGGACGACGTGCTGGGGGCGGACCTGATCTCCCGGCACATTCTGCAGGCGATGCCCGGAGGGCTTCAGGCCGAGCGCGACGCGGCGCTCGACATGCTCCTGACCGGCGACACGACGCTGAAGGAGCGGGTGGAGGAGGTGGAGACGCGCATCCTGCGTGAAACCCTCACCCGCCATCGCTGGAACAAGAGCCGGGCGGCGGCGGAACTCGGCCTCAGCCGGGTTGGCCTCAGGGCCAAGCTCGACCGCTACGGCATCGCCGACCCGAGCGGGCGTGGCGAAGAAGAGGAGGACTAGACCATGTGTCTCGGCATTCCCGGACAAATCGTTGCGATTACTGATCCCGAGAGGCTGATGGCGCTTGCCGAAGTGTCCGGTGTCCGGCGCGAGGTCAATGTCACCTGCGTCATGGGCACCTCGCTCGACAGCCTGGTGGGCAAGTGGGTGCTCATCCATGTCGGCTTCGCCATGGCCCTGATCGACGAGGACGAGGCGGCCCGGACGCTGGCGGCGCTGCGCGATCTTGGCGAGGTGCAGGAAGCCCTTGATGCGATGGCGGAGGGCCAGCGTGCCCTGGAGGAACGGACATGAAGTTTGCCTCGGAGTTTCGCGATCCCCTGGCGGCGCGAGCCGTGCTCGCCGAAATCGCCCGGCTTGCCGGCCGGATCGGCGCCACGCGGGAAAAGCCGTTGCACATCATGGAGATCTGCGGCGGTCACACCCATGCGATCTTTCGCTATGGCCTCGACAAGCTGGTGCATGAGGGGATCGAATTCATCCATGGGCCTGGCTGTCCGGTCTGCGTGCTGCCGATGACCCGTGTCGATGAATGTATCGAGATTGCCGAGCGGCCGAACGTGATCTTCACCACCTTTGGCGATGCGATGCGGGTGCCGGGCTCCCGTGGCAGCCTGTTGCAGGCCAAGGCGCGCGGCGCCGATATCCGCATGGTCTATTCGCCGCTCGATGCCCTGGAGCTTGCCCGTCGCAACCCGGACCGGGAGGTCGTCTTCTTCGGCCTCGGCTTCGAGACGACCACCCCCTCGACGGCGCTGGCGCTGCAGCAGGCGGCGCGGGAGCGGCTGGAGAACTTCTCGGTCTTCTGCAATCACATCACCGTGCCGGAACCCATTCGCGTCCTGCTGCAGGACCCGGACATGCGGCTCGACGGCTTTGTCGGCCCCGGCCACGTCAGCATGGTGATCGGGCTGGAGCCCTATGCGTTCATCGCGCAGGAGTTCGGCAAGCCGATCGTCGTCGCCGGCTTCGAGCCGCTCGACCTGCTGCAGTCCGTGCTGATGGTGCTGAGGCAGATCGCCGAAGGGCGGGCCGAGGTGGAGAACCAGTATGCCCGCGTCGTCCCGCGGGAGGGCAATCCCGCCAGCCTAGCCGCCATCGCGGATGTTTACGAGCGGCGCCCGAGTTTCGAGTGGCGCGGCCTCGGCGAGATCGAGGCCTCGGGCCTGCGCATCCGCCCGGCCTATGCGGCCTATGACGCGGAGGCGAAGTTCGGCGTCGGATATGGCGCAGTGAGCCGCCGCACCGCCGAGCCGGAAGGCTGTGCCTGCGGGGCGGTCATGACCGGCCGTATCAAGCCGACGGCCTGCCCTCATTACGGCACCCAATGCACGCCGGAGACGCCGCTCGGCGCCCTGATGGTCAGTTCGGAAGGCGCCTGCGCCGCCTATTGGCAATATGGCGGGGCGCGGGCGCTGGCCTCCTGAGGCTGGCGGCGTACAGACAAGACAGTGGCAGAAAGGCGGGAGCAGGAATGGCGCTTCGCGACACGCATGTGACCCTGGCCCATGGCGGCGGTGGCCGGGCCATGCGCGATCTGATCGAGGACGTGTTCACCGGCGTGTTCGATCCACCGGGGATGGAGGACCAGGCCCGCCTTGCTCATGCGGCGCTTGCCGAGCCGGGTGCCCGTCTCGCCTTCACGACGGACAGTTTCGTCGTCACGCCGCTGGAGTTTCCCGGCGGCAACATCGGCCATCTGGCGGTCTGCGGCACGGTCAACGATCTTGCGGTCGGCGGTGCGCGGCCGCTCTGGCTTTCGGCCGCCTTCGTCATCGAGGAGGGAACGGAAGTGGCCTTGCTGCGCCGCATCGTTGCCGCGATGGCCGCGGAGGCGGACAAGGCCGGCGTGCGCATCGTCACCGGCGACACCAAGGTCGTGGGGCGCGGCGCGGCCGACGGGGTCTTCGTCACCACGGCCGGGGTCGGGATCATCCCGCCGGGGCGGGAACTGGCCGCAAGCCTTCTGCAGCCCGGCGATGTCGCCATCGTCAACGGTGTCCTCGGCGATCATGGCGCCGCGATCCTGGCGGCGCGCGGCGATCTTGCCCTGTCCTCCGACATCCGCTCCGACTGTGCCGGCCTTGGCCATCTCATGGAGGCGGTGATCGCTGCCGCGCCGGGAACGCGCGCGGCCCGCGACTGCACCCGTGGCGGCCTTGCCTCCGCTCTCAACGAGATGGCGGCAGCGGCCGGCGTCGGCATCGTCATCGAGGAAACCGCTCTGCCGCTGCGCGAGGAAGTGCGCGGCATGTGCGAAATCCTCGGGCTTGACCCGCTCTATCTCGCCAACGAGGGGACACTTGTCCTGTTTGTTCCGCAGGAGGAGGCCGCCGCCGCCCTGGCGGCCATGCGCGCGCGGCCCGAGGGGCGCGGTGCGGCCGCCATCGGCCGGGCGAGCGCCGCCCATCCGGGCCAGGTGCGCATGACCACGCCCTTCGGCGGAATGCGCATCGTCGACATGCTGGTCGGCGAACAGCTGCCGCGCATCTGCTAGCACCCGGGTCGCTGAAAGCCCGGACCTGCCGGGCAGAAAGAAGCGCGGGTCAGCACCAGCCTCAGGCCTGAAGCCCGCCGGCGGTCAGCCAGAGGGAAGGGGAAGAGAAGAGAAGAGAAGGGAAGGGAAGGGCTCAGCTTTCCCCACAGTCAAGGGGATGTCTGTTTTTGTGTCCAGAAGCCAGCACGGCTTTATCCAGATGCCCGCGCCGTGCCCACTGGCTGCGTGTTCAATGGCCCGTTCGGCCGGGACGGACTGGCAACCTGCGCGCCGATGGCGGCACGGTGTCCTTGATCAAGAACTTGAAGCTCAAGGGTTCCTCCCGCGCCCTCAAGTTCGGCACCAAGGTCCGCGGCATCAGCCCGATCGGGTTGAAGTCCGAGTTTGTGAAGATGGCGGCGTGAGGGCGCAAACTGCCTGATGTACGAGCCTAGGCGCGTTGTTGTAATGTACGCCGTCATGGCGTAGATTTTGTGCTGCTTCAGGTCTCTGGAAAGCAGCCATGCCCGCCTTTGATGACACAACGAAAGACATTGGGGGCCGCGCAAGCGAGCGAATGAGCTTCCGTACCAAGCCCCATATCAAGCAGGCCATCCAGCGCGCTGCGGCACTGAGCGGCGTGGACGGCAGCGTATTCACGATGAGTGCTGCCTACCAGTCCGCGCTTGCAACCATCGCCGCGCATGAGCGCACGATGCTTGAACCTGTCGACCACGCTGCATTCTTCGACGCGCTCGACACACCGCCGCAGCCGTCCGCGAAGCTGAAGGACGCATTTGCCGCCATAAGTCGAGCATCATTTCGAGGGCAATGGCGTAGCTGACAACGCCTTTCCGGGCGTTTCTGTTGGGGTCGGCACGGGCAGCGGCAACATGGCCATCAGATCACTTGGCGCACTAACGGTTGAAGCGGCTGGCGACGTGACGGTCAAGGCTGCGAAAATCAAGCGGAAAGCGGCAGCTTGACGCATAACAGGAAGAGCATTGGTGACAACCATTGTCATGTCACCGCGCCGCCTGTTCCTCCGATCTGCCCCTTCAGATCGAGCAGTCGCGAATAAAGCATGTCAAAAGAATCTGAAATTTCGCTGATATTATAGGTCTCCGCCAATCTTCTGTATGCTGGGCTACACTGATCCATCAATTCGACGAGACTCGAGAATGTCTCGTGAAAGAAATCCCAGTTATGATCTTGATAAATATATACTTTCCTCATCGTGGTATTAGGGAGGGAAGCTAGCGCTGTGTCGATTCTGTCTAGTACCAGTGCGAAAAACGAAGCGTTATCGGGCTCTGAGGGTAAACGCAGCTTAAAAGAATGTGTTCGTCCAGAAGCGAGCTCAGTTAGCTCGAACCCGAACACGTACTCTGGATTGAGAAATTTAGTCTTTATAAGAAAGAGAGTCTTGTCAAATTCATCATCTGCAAGCCGTAATTTATTCTGGCTGTCAAGGATTTCTGTCTGGAGTTTTAAAAGTGTTGTAGAAGCTTTTGTCTCAATGACCTGCGCTTCCGAAACTCGCAACTGTTCACGCATGACTTCTTGAGTTTCGTTCAGTTCACGGCGCTGTTCTGCCAGTTCTTGTGATTGAATGTGAACAGCGCCTGCCAGCCAAAGAAACGCAACAGGTGCGAAAGCTCCGGCAAGTGCGTCGCCCAGTTCATTCACTTGCCGGCACGATAGATAGCTGTCCCAGAAGCCGACAAACCTATGCCATGACTCAATAAGCCAAGCCGAAGATGCAGCCGTCGGTATCGTGTTCGAGACGCAGATTTCTGTTTCCAAAACGAGCAAATAGTACGCGCCGAAATAGACAATAGTGATAGCCAGAAGCCCCCAAAAGGTCCGGCTTTTTCGTACAACGTTCGTGTCGTTCATCGCCTTGCCCATTCCCGCCAGATTCGCTAGCGCGAGTGTATTGCCAAAGCAGATTTCGACATAGCTGACCGGACCTGATGTCCGGTCATTTTCGTTACTGCCCGCGGCTGGCTTGTCGATATGATCGGCAAGGACAAAATCGCCCACCTGCACTGATCTTTGAAGGTTGCGCGGACGACGCGGCAGATGGTGTTGGGGGCAATAGCTACGGCGAGATCGTTCCCGCAATTAGGAAACTCAACGTTATGCGCCATGAGTTTCCGTGTCTGGAAGCTGGGGCGGTTCTTTCCAGAAGGCCGCGCGGTGCCTCGCGGGCCAAGTCAAAATCCAGAATCCAATCCGGTGCGTCCCACGACCATATGCAAATATGATGAGGCGTATCGAGATCAAAGAGATTTGAAAGTGAGATTTGGTAGCGGAGGAGGGACTCGAACCCCCGACACGCGGATTATGATTCCGCTGCTCTAACCAACTGAGCTACTCCGCCATCCGTCCGTCTGCCGTTTCATGGGGCCGGAGCGGTTGGTGCTGTCCGGCGGGCAGAGGGTTGAGCGCGGCGCGGTGGCGCCGGTGTGGGGAGCTTATAGGAAGGGGCGGGGGCTCCTGTCAAGCGGGGTTTGACGGGATTTTGACAGGCGGCAGAAGCGGCTGTTCCGCCTGTGGATGACGGCGGTGAGGCTGTCCGGCAAATGCGGGGAAACCGGCGGATTTCTGGTGCCTTGGGGCGGGTGCCCCCATGGCGTTGCCTGGCTTTTGATGCAGCAGGCGCGATGTGGCACCGTATGCATGAATAACTCAGCTTATTGTATGGATGACCCTCCGGCGCGGATGGTGCGGCGGGTGAGGGCCTTGCGCCCATGACAGGTCCCGGCACGGAGGCCGGGATGGCGCAGCGGGGGCGGTTTGCGGGTGAGCTGAAGGGGGCCTTGCGGCAGCTTGTTCTCTATACAAAATTTTGTATACTCTGATTGTGGCGGGATCCAAACCAGTCGCTTTCTGCGGCAGCTCTCTCGATGACCTGCGTGCCTTTCCACCACAGGTGCGGCGGGAGGCGGGGTATCAGCTTGACCGGGTGCAAAGCGGTCTTGAGCCGGATGACTGGAAGCCGATGAACACGGTGGGGCAAGGAGTGAAGGAAATCCGGATCCGCGATGTGTCCGGTGCGTTCCGTGTCATCTATGCTGCCAGGTTTGCCGATGCTGTTTACGTGCTTCATTGCTTTCAGAAGAAGACGGAAAAAACGGCAAAGACCGATCTTGATCTCGCGGCGAAGCGTTACCGCGACTTGCTGAAGGAACAGGGCCGATGAATGAGCCGCAGTTTGCCAATGAGCGGTTTGCCAGTGTCTGGGACGCCATCGAAGACACGCCGGAAGAAGCGGAGAACATGAAGCTTCGCTCCATGCTGATGATGGCGTTGAAGAGCCATATCGAGCGTGCCGGACTGAATCAGGCGCAGGCCGCGCAGATGTTCGGCGTGACGCAGCCGCGTGTGTCTGACCTGATGCGCGGCAAGATCAATCTGTTCGGTCTTGATGCGCTGGTGAATATGGCAGCCGCAGCGGGCTTGCGCATCGAGATGCAGGTGCGCGAACCCGCCTGATGCTTCCGGGGTTTTCCTCTCCGTCCGCAGCGGACGGAGAGGAAAATAGTCTCACGCTGCCGGCAGCGTCCGGTTTTCCTCGCGGGTGAAGGCGGGGCTGGTGAGGCCGAGGGGTCTGGCGCGGGCGATCCAGCCGCCGCCCAGAACCTGCGCGCTGCTGTCGTCGCTGTCATAGAAGACGCAGGCCTGCCCCGGCGCGACGCCGGTTTCCCCATCGGTCAGTTCCACCTTGGTGATGCCATCCGTGATGGTCAGCACCGCCGGGGTTGGCGGGCGGGTGGAGCGGACCTTGGCGAAGACTTCGGCGCGCATGCCCTCCGTGGCAGGCGTTGTGCCCAGCCAGTTGAGGTCGCGCAGTTCCAGCGTGCGGGTGGCGAGCGCCTCCTTGGGGCCGACAAGCACACGCTTCTGCGCCGCATCCAGATGCACCACATAGAGCGGATCGCCGGTGGCAACGCCAATGCCGCGCCGCTGGCCGATGGTGTAGTGGATGATGCCCTCGTGCCGGCCCAGCACGCGCCCGTCCAGATGCACGATGTCGCCCGGCTCCAGGGCATCGGGGCGCAGCTTCTGGATCACATCGGAATATTTGCCCTTGGGCACGAAGCAGATGTCCTGGCTGTCCTGCTTGTCGGCGACGGACAGGCCGAATTCGCGGGCCAGCTCGCGCACTTCGGCCTTCGGCATGCCGCCGAGCGGGAAGCGCAGGAAATCCAGCTGCTCCTGCGTGGTGGCAAAGAGGAAATAGCTCTGGTCACGGTCAAGGTCCGCCGGGCGGAACATCTGGTGGTGGCCGTCAGCGCCGGGCGCCGTGCGCACATAATGGCCGGTCGCCAGCACATCGGCACCCAGCGTGCGGGCGGTGGCCAGAAGATCGGAGAACTTGACCGTCTGGTTGCAGGCCACGCAAGGCACCGGCGTTTCGCCGTTGAGATAGCTGTCGGCAAAACGGTCGATCACCTGCTCCTTGAAGCGGCGCTCATAGTCCAGCACGTAATGGGGAATGCCGAGGCGCTCGGCCACGCGGCGGGCATCGTGAATGTCCTGCCCGGCGCAGCAGGAGCCTGCCCGGTGCACGGCGGCGCCATGGTCATAAAGCTGCAGGGTGATGCCGATGACATCATAGCCCTCGCGCTTCATCAGGCCGGCGACAACGGAAGAGTCGACGCCGCCGGACATGGCGACAACGACACGGGTCTCTGCCGGGGGCTTCGGCAGATGAAGGGTATTCAGCATTTTGCGTCCTCTCGTTCCGCCGGGGTCAAGGGCCGGGGGCGGGATGGGCGTTGGCCGGAAGGGCATGACTGCAGCAATGCCGAAGGTCAGGCTGTCCCGCATTTGCCGCAGACAGCCCGGCGGAACTGCGGTCAGGCCGTCCGGGAGATGAGGGGCAGTATACAGGCAAGGCGAGCTGCTGCCAATCGGCCCGGCAAAAGCTGCAAGTGACCGGGCAAGCCTTGCCGTGCCGGGCAGGATTTGCCGGGCTGAGGGCGTGAGGGAAGTGGCGTCCACCGGTCATTTTCTTGATTCAAAACAACAATTTGCGGGTGCTGAAACTGGCCCCGTCCTTGCTTTTGACTGGCAAGGATAAATCCGCCCCTTGTGGGCAAGCGTCGAGGGTTGCCGTGCAGGCATTTCAGCTTCGGATCGATCTTGGTGGCATGGGCGGACCTGCTGGGGCAGGCGCGGGGGCTTCGGCTGGCGGTCAGGCGGCGGAGGGTGTTTTCGCCGGTGTTCTGGCAAGCGCTGGCGTTGAAGGCGCTGGGTCGCCGCTTGCGGGTGCGCAGCCTGTGCCGGTGAATGCGTCTGCTTCCGGCAGCCTTCCGGCGCAGAAGGCCATTGATGCGCAGGGTCTGCAGGTGCTGCAGCCCGGCGCCGTGGTGGAGCCGGCGGCTATTGATGCGGATGCAGCGCTGCCTATGCCCCTGCCGCAGGTGCCTGGTTCCTCTCCCGCCGAGCTGCCATCTCCGCTTCCCGGCACGGCGGCCGGTGAAACTGCATCTGATGGTCTGCCGGTTGTGGATGCGCCGGTGCCGGATGGCGAAGACGGTGTTGAGGCCGCGGATGCGGCGGCGATGGTGGTGGCATTCGTCATCCCCGCGCCTCTGCCGGCGCCGCAGCCGGTTGTCTCTGCTCCCGTGCAGAATGGCCTTCAGGATGGTGCGCTGAATGGCGTGGATGGCCTGCGCGGCAGCATCACTCCGGCCTTGCCGGATCTGCCGCAGACGGGCGGGCAGCCGCAGGTGCAGCCCGGCATGGCCCGGCCGCAGGTTGATGCGTCTCTTTCCGCGCCCCCTGCACCTGCTGGCGGGGATATGCCGTCCGCTGACGCTGGCAAGGCGCCTGTGGCCGTGCAACCGGTGGCTCCTGCTGGTGCTGCTGCCGGATTTGCCTCCGCTCCGGGCGCTGCGCCGCAGGTGGTTCAGCAGCTGACAACTGCCTGGCCGCAGGCGGGCGCCGGTCTTGAGGCGGCGCTTGCCGCTGCAGGGCTCACAGCCAGCGAGGCTGAAGCTCTGGAGCCGGATGTTCTGGCAGCGCTTGCACGCTCTGCCCAGGGTGAGGCGGTGGCCGCCAGGGCAGGCTCAACCGGTTCCGCTGATGCCCAGATTCAGTCTCAGCCTCAGGCAGCTGCTGCACCCCAGGTTGAGACCCAGGCTCAGGCGCGTCCGCAGCCGGTTTCTCCGGCTGGCACGCCTGTGGCAGCTGACGGTGCTGCGTCCCAGCCGGTGGCCGCAACGGCAGCTCCTGCGGTTGATGCCCAGCCGGACGGGGTCGAGACGCTGCGTTTTGCCATTGCTGCCGGTGCGGATGATGTTGACGGGGCTCCCGCTGCCCGGCCCGAAATTGTGGCCCAGCAGGCGGTGGCCAGTGCTGTCGCAAATGCGGCTGCCAGCAGCCTGACGGCCAAGGCAGTTGCGGGAACGGCCGCGCAGACGGCCCAGACTGACGAGGCTGTGCAGCTGGCGGTCCAGAAGCGGGCTGCGGACAAGGATGGTTCTGGCAGCCGCTATCGCGTTGCGGATGAGGTTACGTCTGACAAGCCGGGGATGCAGGCCGCCGGAGCCAAGGGCACGCAGGCGGCTGATCTGGCGGGCGCATCGGCTACCGTCAATGCCGGTCAGGCTGCCGCAAACGCTGCTGCGCCGGATGACGCAGAGGTGGACAAGGGATCGGACCCGGCCGTGGCACTGGATGCCCGTGCCGGACGGATGGACTTTACCGGTTATGGCCGGGCTGACGGGCAAACGGCCACGAGTGTGGGAACGGCGCAGGCGTCTGTGTCCGGGCAGGTGCCCACGCAGGCACAGGCCCAGGCTGCCGCCAGCCAGATTGCCGGACAGATCCAGCTGCAGTCCCGCGCCGGACAGAGCCGGTTCCAGATGCGGCTCGATCCGCCGGAGCTCGGCCGGATCGAGGTGCATATGAGGGTCAAGGCCGGCGGTGAAGTCGAAGCTCACCTCATCGTCGACAAGTCCGAAACGCTGGACATGTTCATGCGCGACCAGAAGGGCCTTGAGCGGGCGCTGGAGCAGATCGGTCTGAAGGCCGAGCAGGGCGGGCTGCAGTTTTCACTGCGTGACGAGAGCAGTGGCCGCCAGTTTGCCTTTTCCGGTGACGGGCAGGGCAATGGCTCCGGCCAGTCCGGCCGTCAGGATCAGCAGCAGGGACAGGACGGGCAGGCAGCAGAGCGCGGCATCAGCGAACGCGTGGTGCAGCTCTACCGCCAGAACGGGCGCAGCGGCGTCGATATCCGGATCTAGTATGCGTGCAAACTCCGGCTTGGCCGCAGGCCGCCGGTGTCAGGAGTGAAGAGAATGGCGACGGTTTCCACGAACAACGCAGCCGCTGCGGCCCAGGGCTCCAGCGCAGCCAGCAAGCAGACCCTGCTTGGCAGCTATGATCTGTTCCTGACGCTGCTGACCACGCAGATCAAGAATCAGGACCCGCTCGAGCCTCTGGATGCCTCGCAATACACCCAGCAGCTGGTGCAATATTCCAGCGTTGAACAGGCCATCAAGAGCAACCAGCACCTTGAAAGCCTGATTGCCATGATGCAGGCGGGGCAGGCGTCCTCCTATGTGAACTATCTTGGTTCCCAGGTCACCGCATCCGGCGCCAGCAGCGTCCTGACCAATGGTGAGGCAATCTGGAAGGCCAATGTTTCAGAGGCGGCATCGGGCACTGTCGAGATCCGCAATTCCGCGGGCGCCAAGGTCTATGAAGGGCCGGTGGAGTTCAACAGGGGCAACAACACCTTCACCTGGGACGGCAAGACCGCCACTGGCTCCGTCATGCCGGATGGGGCCTATACGGTGTCCTTCAGGCTGTCGAATGCAGCCGGGAACAAGGTGACACCGACGACGCAGATATCCGGTGTTGTCGACCGCGTCGATCTGTCGAGCGGCACGCCTTATCTTGAGATCGGCGGCGTCTCGATCCCGGTCAGCTCGGTCACGTCGGTCGCGAGGGCGAGTTAAGACCAACTGTTGATGAGAATGACTCACCGGCAGTTGCTCAAGCCCGTGCGGCGCTTGAGCAATTTCAAGACGTGATGCGTCAGCATCTCAGAGCCTTGCTATAAGACCGGTCCGCCACAGGGCAGGCACAATCCGGCAGGTCTGAAGCGCGGGAGTTTTCTCCTGCGCTTTTTTGTTTGCCGCCGGAGGGAACAGGGAGGGCCGGGAATGGCCCACAGATTACCGTATGGTAAAAAAATTCTCAATTTGGCTAAACAAAGGCGAACTATTTTGAAGTGCTTTCTTAAGCACCGCCTCAAGAAATCGCAATTTCATAGTTAATACAATGTAACTGCTCGCTTAGGTAAATTTTAAACTCCGCTGTCTATTCTCTCTTCAAGACCTGGTCATGGTTTGTGTGAGAGTAAAATGACCGAGCAAATTCGTTCGCGTGTGAAATATGTGATTGGGCCGGATGGAAGCCCCCTCACCATCGCCGATCTGCCGCCGCCCAGTACAAAGCGGTGGGTCATCCGGCGTAAGGCGGAAGTCGTGGCAGCTGTCCGCGGCGGCCTCCTTTCCCTGGAAGAGGCTTGCCAGCGTTACACGCTGACGGTCGAAGAGTTCCTATCATGGCAGAGCTCGATTGAGCGCCATGGGCTGGCGGGTCTGAGAGCGACCCGTATCCAGCAATATAGAAACTGACGGTTCGGTCTGCGGCTTGCCGCAGGCACGGTCTGTACCTCCAAAAACTGGCCGGGCTCGAAAGAGGCCGGCCTTTCTGTTTTGCCCTTGCCCGGACCGGCAGTGGAGGCGGGGCCGCAACCATCTGTGGTCAAACCGGTCTGACGCTGATTCCCGGTGGCGCGATGCTGCTGCCGGCCGCTAGAAGCGGATTCAGCTGGCGCGCTCCAGATGGCCCGCCTCGTCAAAAGTTACCCACTGATTAACAGAAACCGGCAGAATTTCGCTATTTGCAAGCGATGGCGGTAATAATTGGTGGCGGAATTCCGCCGGTTTTCCGGCTGACGTCAATACTCGTTAATAACTTGTTTACCTTCTGGCGGGCAAATTTTGCCTATCGGACAATGGGGTTCGGGTCAGAGTGGGCCGTGATTCCCTCAACTGCCGGGTAGGGCCAACGAACGCGAGCGGGCAAACGTGAACGGATTGATCGAATTCATCAGAACACTGGGTGCAGCGCGCGTGGCCGCCATGGGGGCGGTTGCGGCGATCCTCATTGGTGTTTTCGCCTTCATCATTCTGCGGGTGACGGCACCGCAGATGGCACAGCTCTATTCGGACCTGTCGCTGGAGGATTCGTCGGCCATCATCAACTCGCTGGAGCAGCAGGCGATTCCCTTCGAGCTGCGGCGCGAAGGGTCGACGATCATGATCCCGCAGGAGCAGATCGCCCGGGTCCGCATGCGGCTTGCCGAGAACGGCCTGCCGACCGGCGGTTCCATCGGTTATGAGATCTTCGACCGTTCGGATACGCTGGGCGCCACCAGCTTCATCCAGAACATCAATCACCTGCGCGCGATGGAAGGGGAACTGGCCCGCACGATCCGCTCCATCGACCGCATCGTCTCCGCCCGTGTTCATCTCGTGATCCCTGAACGCCAGCTGTTTCAGCGTGATGCCCGTCCGCCTTCGGCCTCAATCGCCGTCAAGGTCCGCGGCTCGCTCGGGGCAGGCGAGATCCGGGCGATCCAGCATCTGGTGGCTGCGGCTGTCGACGGACTGACGCCGGAGCGCGTCTCCATCGTCGATGACGCCGGGCGGCTGCTGGCCTCCAGTTCGGACGACAATGCGCAGGCGATGCTCTCCACCCAGCTGCAGGAGCGCACCTTCGAGGTGGAGCACCGGCTGCGCAATCAGGTGGAGGAAATCCTCAACAGTGTCGTCGGGCCGGGGCGGGCCCGCGTGCGTGTCGCCGCTCAGATCGATCATAACCGTGTTACGGAAACGCAGGAGCGCTTTGATCCCGAGGGCCAGGTCGTACGCTCGACCCAGACCAAGGAAGAAGCGAGTTCCCGCGGAGCTGGCCAGAATGCCGTGACTGTCGGAAACCAGCTCCCGAATGCGGATCAGGGCGGGGCGGGCACCGGCGATGTCGAAGCGTCGAACCTCAACGAGGAAATCGTCAACTACGAGATTTCCAAGGCGACCCGGACCGAAGTGGTGGAGGCGGGCAGCATCAAGCGGCTATCGGTCGCTGTTCTGGTGGACGGCGTCTACACGCCGAATGCGGATGGTGTGCTCCAGTATGAGCCGCGCACGCAGGAAGTGCTCGACCGGATCGCCGTGCTGGTCCGCTCGGCCGTGGGCTTCGACGCTGCCCGCGGTGACGTGGTCGAGGTCGTCAATCTGCGCTTTGCCCAGGCGCCGGAAGCTGACTTCGAGCCTGCATCAGCCAGCATGTTCGACTTCACCCGCGATGACATCATGCGCTTTGCCGAGCTGGGCGTGCTGATGCTGATCGCGCTGCTGCTGCTCCTCTTCGTGGTGCGCCCGCTTCTGCGCCGCATTGTGACGCCGGACGAAAAGCAGCCCCAGGAACTGGTCATCGCACCGGATGGCACGCTGGTGGCCGAGAGCGAACTGCCGCAGCAGCATGACGACGAGGATGATGGTGTGGTCATCGAATGGCTGGAGGAGGCCAAGCGTGAAGGTGCCATGCAGGCCTCGTCCATCGCCAAGGTGGGCGCAATGATCGAAGATTATCCGACTGAAGCCGTGACGATCGTGCGCGGCTGGCTGGAGGAGGCGGCGTAATCCATGGCGCAAAGTCAATTGCAGAACCAGCTGACCGTCAGTGACGACGGCATTGAGCGGGAGCTCAGGGGAGCCGAGCGTGCTGCGGTTCTCATGCTGGCCCTTGGTGAAGTCCATGGACGGCAGATCTGGGCCCGCCTTGACGAGATCGAGGTGCGCCAGATTTCTGCGGCCATGGCCAAGCTGGGGCCTGTCACCCCGAACATGCTGCAGGAGCTTTTTGCCGACTTCGTGCGGCGCCTGAGTTCGCGCGGTTCTCTGATGGGCAACGTGGATGCAACCGAGCGCCTGCTGGCGGCCTTCCTGCCGCAGGACAAGGTGTCGGTGATCATGGAGGAAATCCGTGGTCCTGCCGGCCGCAACATGTGGGAAAAGCTCTCCAACGTGCAGGAGAACGTTCTCGCCAACTATCTGAAGAACGAATACCCGCAGACCGTTGCCGTGGTGCTGTCCAAGATCAACTCGGACCATGCCGCGCGGGTGCTGTCGATCCTGCCCGAAGATCTGGCGCTTGAGGTGATCAACCGCATGCTGCGCATGGAGGCGGTCCAGAAGGAGGTTCTGGAGAAGGTCGAGCTGACGCTTCGCAAGGAGTTCATGTCGAACCTGACCAATACCAGCCGCCGCGACAGCCATGAGATGATGGCGGATATCTTCAACAACTTCGACCGGCAGACCGAAGCCCGCTTCCTGGCGGCGCTTGAAGAAGAGAACCGGGAATCGGCGGAGCGCATCAAGAACCTGATGTTCACCTTCGACGATCTGATGAAGCTCGATGCGGCCAGCTGCCAGACCCTGCTGCGCAACGTGGAGAAGGACCGTCTGACCATCGCGCTGAAGGGGTCTACCGATCAGGTGCGCGACTTCTTCTTCTCCAACATGTCCTCGCGGGCGGCAAAAATGCTCCGGGATGACATGGAAGCGCTTGGGCCGGTGCGCCTGCGCGATGTGGATGAGGCCCAATCCGCCATGGTTGCGACAGCAAAGGATCTGGCTGCGCGCGGCGAAATCATGATCGCGAAGTCGAAGAGCGACGACGAGATCATCTACTGATGACAAGCGAGGTCTAGAGCGGAAGCATGTCACGCTTCACGACACCGTCGAAATTCCTGTTCAGCACGGACTTTGCGGCTCCGGAGGCTCCGGCCGCCGAATTGCCGCAGGAGCCGGCCGTGCCGATGATGCCGGTTGCCCAGCATGAAGCTCTGCTGGCGGCCGCCATTGCCGATGCGCGCAGCAAGGGCCGGGCTGAAGGCATGGAAGAGGCGCGTGCCGGCGAGGAGCGCCGTCTTGCGGATGAGGCGGCCCGTCTTGTGAGTGTGGCTCAGCAGGTTTTCGACGAAATCGATGGCTTCCGGGAAGAGATCGAGCGGGACGCGATTTCACTCGCCTTTCTCGTCGCGCGGCGGCTTTGCGCGCATCTGATCGCGCGCAGCCCGCTGGGAGAGATCGTGGCGCTGGTGTCCGAATGTCTCGGCCCCTTGCGGGAAGCCCCGCATCTGGTCATCCGCGTGGCGGTCAAGGATGTCGATGCGTTGAAGAAGCGTATGGATCCGCTGATTGAGGAAAAGGGTTTCGAGGGGCGTCTCGTCATCCTCGGAGAACCCGAGGTCGAGCGCGGCGATTGCCGGATTGAATGGGCCGATGGCGGCATCCTGCGGGACCGCAAGGCCATTGAGAAACAGATTGACCAGATCATTCGCGGCTATTTCCAGGCCAAGGCTGCTGCCCGTGCGCGGCCTCAGGCGCGTGAGACAGCCGCAACCGGGGAGACTGAGGCATGAGCAACACAGGTGATGGCGGAATTCCGCTGGATGAACTTGAAAGCCCAGGCCGGCGCCGGGAAGACCGGGGCGACATCGGCCACGCTTCATCGGCCGCCGATCTGGAAGCTGTTTTCGATGTGCCGGTGCGCATCTCGGCCGTGCTGGGCCATTCCAAGATGCATGTTGCGGACTTGTTGAAGCTGGCATCGGGAACGGTGCTGGAGCTGGACCGCAAGGTCGGCGAGGCCATCGACATCTATGTGAATGACCGGCTGGTCGCCCGCGGGGAAGTTGTTGTGGTCGAGAACAAGCTGGGCGTGACCATGACCGAGATTATCAAGACCGACCGCTGAGAGCGGGCAGGAGACGAAGATGCGCTTGCTGATTGTTGGGACGCTTGGCGGCCAGCTTACGACAGCCTCGAAAATCGCGATGCAGCGCGGCGCTCAGGTCACCCATGCGGATGACATCGAGGGGGCGCTGAAGGTGCTGCGCTCCGGCCGTGGCGCGGATCTGCTGATGGTCGAGGTGAAGCTGGACATCGGCTCGCTGATTGCACGGCTGACGGACGAGCGCATTCATGTGCCGATCGTTGCCTGCGGCACGGATACGGATGCCCGCGCGGCTGTGGCGGCCATCCGGGCCGGCGCCAAGGAATATATCCCGCTGCCGCCTGATCCGGATATGATCGCGGCGGTTCTGTCCGCCGTTTCGGAAGAGCGCGGCGACCTGATCTACCGCGACGAAGCCATGGCTGCCGTGGTGAAGCTGGCTGAACAGGTGGCTCCTTCCGATGCTTCGATCCTGATTACCGGCGAATCCGGCACGGGCAAGGAAGTCATTGCCCGCCACGTGCACCGCAGCTCTTCGCGTTCGGGCAAGCCGTTTATCTCCATCAATTGCGCGGCAATCCCCGAGCATCTGCTGGAATCCGAACTCTTCGGCCATGAGAAGGGCGCCTTCACCGGGGCCGTTGCCCGCCGTGTCGGCAAGTTCGAGGAAGCCGATGGCGGCACGCTGCTGCTGGACGAGATTTCCGAAATGGACGTGCGCCTGCAGGCCAAGCTTCTGCGCGCCATTCAGGAGCGGGTGATCGACCGGGTGGGTGGCACACGGCCTGTGCCGGTGGATATCCGTATCATTGCCACGTCGAACCGGGATCTGGCGGAAAGCGTGCGGCAGGGGACCTTCCGTGAGGATCTGCTCTTCCGCCTCAATGTGGTGAACCTGAAGCTGCCGCCGCTGCGCCAGCGCCCGGCGGACATTCTGGAACTCGCCGACTATTTCGCCCGGCACTATGCGCAGGTGAATGGCGCCCCGGTGCGGCCCATCAGCCCGGATGCGCGCCGGGCGCTGACCACCAGCCCCTGGCCGGGCAATGTGCGCGAACTGGAGAACACCATCCACCGCGCCGTGCTGCTCGCCATCGGGCCGGAGATCGGGGTTGATGCGATCCGCATGCCGGACGGGACACCGCTGGCTTCGGCACCGCGCGGGCCGGTGGAGCGGGCAGCGCAGGCGGCCGAGGCCGTCAACCGCTCGCTCGTCGGGCGGACGGTCGCCGATGTGGAGCGGGATCTCATTCTCGATACGCTGGACCACTGCCTTGGAAACCGCACCCACGCGGCCAAGATCCTCGGCATTTCGATCCGGACCCTGCGCAACAAGCTGAACCAGTACACGGATGAAGGCATCCATGTGCCAGGACCGGGCGAAGCGCGGGTTTGAGGCGCTTGCAGATTTTTGAGGACGCTGCATGAGTGAAGCATCAGCAAATGGCACCGGCGCACCGCCGCCGCCCGGAGGGCGCGGACCGGGGACTGGCGCCGCGATGCCGAGTATGGGCGATATCTGGCGTGCGCTGAGGCAGGGCGATCTGGGCCTTGCCATCGGCGTGATGGTCATTCTCGTCCTGCTCATCGTGCCGATGCCCTCGGTCATGCTGGACATGTTCCTGGCCATCTCGATCATCTTTTCGGTGATGATCCTGATGACCGGCCTGTTTATCCAGCAGCCGCTGGAGTTCTCGTCCTTTCCGACGGTTCTGCTGATCGCCACCATGCTGCGGCTGGCGCTCAACCTTGCCTCAACGCGCCTGATCCTCGCCAATGGCCATGAGGGCACAGCTGCGGCTGGACATGTGATTCAGTCCTTCGGCAACTTCGTGATGGGTGGCAATTTCGTCATCGGCATCATCGTCTTTGCCATTCTGGTGATCGTGAATTTCATCGTCATCACCAAGGGTTCGGGCCGTATCGCGGAAGTGGCGGCGCGTTTCACCCTGGATGCCATGCCCGGCAAACAGATGGCGATCGACGCCGACCTGTCGGCCGGCCTGATCGACGAGGGCGAGGCCCGCCGCCGCCGCAAGCAGCTGGAAGAAGAATCCACCTTCTTCGGTGCCATGGACGGTGCGTCCAAATTCGTGCGCGGTGATGCGATTGCCGGTCTGCTGATCACCTTCATCAACGTGATTGCCGGGATCATCATCGGCGTGGCGCAGATGAAGCTGAGTTTCGGCGAGGCTGCGCAGAACTACACCCTGCTGACGGTGGGCGACGGGCTGGTATCGCAGATCCCGGCCCTGATCGTCTCGACCGCTGCCGGTATTCTGGTGTCCAAGGCGGGTGTGGTCGGTTCGGCCGACAAGGCCATGGTGGCCCAGTTTACCGGCTATCCGAAGGCGCTGGGCATGTCCTCCGCCGTCATGCTGACGCTGGCCTTCCTGCCGGGCATGCCGATGATCCCCTTCGTCTCGCTGGCGGCGCTGGCTGGCTGGCTGGCCTTCAAGACCGGAAATGTGAAACAGCAGAAAGCGGCGGCGGAAGTCGCGAAGAAGGTGATCGAGGAAGCGCCGAAGCCGCCTCCGGAGCCGCCGATCACCGATGCCCTCAAGATGGATGAGTTGCGTATCGAGCTGGGCTACGCCCTGCTGCCCCTGATCAATGGCAAGGAAAGCGGCGGCGGCGATCAGCTGACCGAGCAGATCAAGGCTCTGCGCCGTCAGATTGCGGCGGACATGGGCATCATCATGCCGCCCGTGCGCATCCTCGACAACATTCAGCTCGGCGCGAATGATTATGTCATCAAGGTCAAGGAAGTGGATGCGGGCAAGGGCTCGCTCTATCCCAACCGCTACATGGTCATGGATCCGGCCGGTGGTCAGGTGAAGCTGCCGGGCACGCATACGATCGAACCGACCTTTGGGCTGCCCGCCACCTGGGTGGAGGCTGCCTACCGTGAGGATGCCTCGCTGCGCGGCTATACGGTGGTGGACCCGGCGACCGTGCTCTCGACCCATCTGACCGAGACGATCAAGGGCAATGTGGCGGAACTGCTGACCTATGCCGATGTGCAGAAGCTCCTGAAGGAGATGAAGGGCGATCAGGCCAAGCTGGTGGACGATCTCATCCCGTCGCAGATCAACGTGTCGGGCGTGCAGCGCGTGCTGCAGACCCTGCTGGGCGAGCGTGTTTCCGTGCGCGATCTGGGCACCATTCTGGAAGGCATTGCGGAGGCGGTTGGCTTTACCCGCAACACCAACACGATTGCCGAACACGTGCGCAGCCGGCTGGCGCGCCAGCTCTGCGCGGCCAACATGGCGCCCGGCGGCTATCTGCCGCTGATTGCGCTGAGCCCGCGCTGGGAGCAGTCGTTCCTGGAAGCGATCGTCGGGGAAGGTGAAGACCGTCAACTCGCCATGCAGCCCTCGAAGCTGCAGGAGTTCGTGACCCTCGTGCGTGATGCCTTTGAGCAGGCGGCCACCCAAGGCGAGGTCCCGGTTCTGCTGACTTCACCGCAGACACGGCCCTTTGTGCGTTCCATCGTTGAACGCTTCCGGGCGCATACAACGGTGATGAGCCAGAACGAGGTTCATCCCCGGGCGAAGCTGAAGACAGTCGGGTCAATCTGATGCAAAGCCGGAGAGGTGAAAGTCTCCGGCTTTGTGCGTGTCATCACACCAGAATATTCAGCCGTGACATGGCTGTGGCAGCGCTGACGTTGTTGCCGCGAATGGCGTTGGACGCCTGTTGCTGCACGACACCGGTGTTGATCTCAAAGAAGGCCTGATTGAGCTGGGCGTTGAGATTGATTGTCCGTTGAACGGCGCGCTTGCGCACTGTTGCCCATGCGTCATTGTAGTCTTTGAGACTGGGCTTTTTGTCGTTGCGGTTGGGGTTGTTTCCGATCTTAGACATGGGAACAGTCTTGGCGCATATGGTTAACGAAAGGTAAACCTGCCGCGAATTGCCTGATTTCCGTCCTTTCACAATACCGTTATGACAGCTGCGAACAGAGCGCAGGCAGGTCTTGCATCCGGCTCGTTTTTCCCCGACACCATGCCGCTTCTCCCCCGTGCCGGCTGATGCAGCGCTGCACCAGCTGGCACGGGGGCGCCATGATGCCTGCCGCGACAAGGACCTTCTGATGACCCCACTCAACATGAACGGCTACACCGACCTGCCCGAAAGCAAGATCGCGCTGGTGGTCACCTTTCTGGAGATGACCGGAGCGCCTGCAGGGCTCGCCGCACCAAAGGCGCCTGCCGGTGTGTCGCTGGAGCGGTTTCAGGCGGCCGATCTGGATGGTTTCCTCAAGCTCTTCCGCAAGGTGGGCGAGGAATGGCTCTGGTTCTCCCGGCTCATCATGCCGCGCGAGAAGCTGGCCGCAATTCTCTGCGAACCCTCGCGTGAGGTCTGGATTGTCCGCAAGGACGGAGTGGATGCCGGGCTGCTGGAATTGGACTTTGCCGATCCGCAGGACGTTGAACTGTCCTTCTTCGGGCTGACGCGGGAGGTCACGGGGCAGGGGCTTGGCCGTTGGCTGATGCAGGAAGCGCTGTGGCGCGCCTGGTCGCGGCCGCAGACGAAGCGCTTCTTCGTCCACACCTGCACCGGTGACAGCCCGGTGGCGCTGGGCTTCTATCAGGCGAGCGGCTTCCGGCCGTACAAGCGGGCGGTTGAGGTGATTGATGATCCGCGTCTTGCCGGTCACCTGCCCGAAACCGCCGCTCCGCATGTGCCGGTGCTGGGGCGCCTGGCGGACTGACTCCGGCTTCAGTGCCTGATCTTGTCAGAGAAGGCGGCGGCCAGTGCCGGGCGCGAGGCTTCGATCACGCCGCGCTCGGTGATGAGCCCCGTCACCAGGCGCGCCGGCGTAACGTCAAAGGCGGGATTTGCAACTTCGGAGCCTTCCGCCACGATGGAGACGCGGCGGATGGTGCCGTCGAGTGCAAGCCCTGCGATGGTGGACACTTCTCTGCCATCCCGTTCCTCGATGGGAATGCCCGTCAGGCCGTTGCTGATGGAGAAATCGAGGGTGGAGGAGGGCAGGGCGACGTAAAAGGGCACATTGCAGTCCTTCGCTGCCAGCGCCTTCAGATAGGTGCCGATCTTGTTGCAGACATCTCCATTGGCCGTGGTCCGGTCGCTGCCGACGATCACCATGTCCACGGCGCCGTGCTGCATCAGGTGTCCGCCTGCATTGTCGCAGATGACGGTGTGCGGCACGCCATGCTTGCCCAGCTCCCAGGCGGTGAGAAAGGCGCCCTGATTGCGCGGGCGGGTTTCGTCCACCCAAACATGGACGGGAATGCCCGCATCATGCGCCATGTAGATGGGGGCTGTTGCCGTGCCCCAGTCCACCGTCGCCAGCCAGCCGGCATTGCAATGGGTGAGGATGTTCACCGGTTCCCCGAAGCTTTTGCGGGCGAGCGCCGTCTTGATCAGGTCCAGCCCATGCAGGCCGATGGCCATGTTGGTGGCCACATCCTCGTCGCAGATCCGCTCGGCCACCTGCAAGGCCTTCTCGGCGCGCAACTCCGGCGCCAGATGGATGAGAGACCGGCGGGAGATATCAACCGCCCAGGCGAGGTTGACGGCCGTCGGCCGCGTATCGACCAGCATGGAGGCGGCCCCGTCGAGTGACGCATCGCCCGGATCTGCCTGCATCGCCAGCCACATGCCATAGGCGGCCGTTGCGCCGATGAGGGGAGCGCCGCGCACGCGCATGGTGCGAATCGCTTCGGCGGCCTCCGTCACGCTGGTGAGTTCCCGCGTTTCGAACGCATGCGGGAACATGGTCTGGTCCAGAATGGTTACACTCTTGCCGGATTTGCTCCGCCAGATGGTCCGGTAGGGGATGCCATTGACTTTCATGGGTGAAATCCTGCTGTTCCGGTTTTTTGCAGCGCGGCGTCTGGCCGTGCGGACCTGAATATATTAATACTTGTTAACCACAGCTGCGACATTGCCAGTGGAAGAGCGGTTCCCGGCCGGTTGCCCCGGTTTCCAGTAGGGCGCTGATCCGTAAAAGTCCGCTTAAGGCAAAAGCAGCAAACGACTCGGGACAACACATGGCAGATCAGAAGACCACAAGACCGGCCGCGACCGTGGTGCCCCATTCCAAGGTCCGCAGCCTGCGCGAAACCCTGCGCAAGGTGCGCCTTGGCGAGGCCGAGCGGGCCGATGTGGTCATCGATCTGCAGGACACCGAACGTGTCCGCCTGAAGATGCTGGCCGAGGAACTGCAGGATGTCTTCAAGGAAGTTCCGGAGGATGATGACCAGTTTTCCTTCCAGATCATTCCAGGCTCGACGCCGCGCCTCTGGATCGATGTGACGAGCCATATCGTTGTTGCCGGCGACCTGAAGACCTACCGCTTCCTGAAGGATACTCGTCTCGGACGTCTCGTCATTCTGGAGACGGCCGATATCGACGACATGGCGGACTGCGTGACGGAATATATCGCGGAACGCATCATCGAGCGGGAGCGGGCGCTGGAAGGCGACTGGCTCGACAAGCGCATGAAGGCAGCGATCGCAGGCAATTCAGCCCGTCCTGCCGGTGCATCCGTCTGGGCGCCTGTTGCCCTGTCGTTTCTCGTGGGATCTCTCGCCGGAGCCGCTGGCCTGATCGCCTTCGCCTGGTTTGCCTATCCGATGCTGTGAGGGGCGGTCTGCTGCCGTCAGGGTGATGACAGCGCAGGCTTTCTTTTCTTTCGTCATGGTCGGGCTTGTCCCGGCCATCTACAAACCTTTGACTTGTATAGATCCTCGGCACAAGGCCGAGGATGACGATGGAGAGATCAAAGGTTTGTCTGCAGTCTGAAGGCGGCTTTACCGCCCCGCCGGAATCGCGATTTCCCGCTCTGCTATCGTGCTGATGCCTTCGCCGGCGTGCAGAAAGCCGCGTTCCTGCATGAGGCAGCGCCAGCTGCCGTTTTCCCGGGTGATGCTGAAGAGATTGTAGCGGGCGCCGGGATGGCGGCCGCCGGGAGCGTGGCTGGCGGACGGCACGCCGATGACCGGGACCGGGCCGTTCAGGCCGTCGATGGAGGTCAGGCTGTCGATATGGGTGTGGCCATGCAGCACGAGTTCTGCCCCGCTACGCTTGACGGCGGCGCGCAGGCGCGAGGCGTCCTCCAGGCGCTTGTGCCAGCGTGTGGCACCCTTGAACGGGGGGTGATGAATCATCACCACACGGAACAGGCCTTCTTTGCCCGTTTCCTCCAGCATCTCCTGCAGCCGGCGCGATTGCGGCACGCCGATGCGGCCGGTGGCAAGGCCCGGTGCGCTGGCGCGGGCGGTTGAAACGCCGATAAGCGCCAGCTGTCCGCGGCGGCGCAAATAGGGAAAATGCGCCTTGATGCTGGTGCGGCTGTCCGGCTCTGCCGGATGGTCGCCGGTCATATAGGGGCCCCAGGCCTTGAAGGCGGACTTCAGTGCACCCGGCACATAGGCATCGTGATTGCCCGGCACCAGCGACATCAGTTCCGGCGGCGCCACCGCATCCAGCCAGACCTTGGCAGCTTTGATTTCCAGGGGGAGGGCTATGTTGACGAGATCACCGGTCAGGGCAATGTGATCGGGCGCTCCGGCCAGCATGTCTTCGACAAGGCCAGCCAGATAGCCGCCGCCCATGGCCTTGTTCCGGTTCCGCCGCCAGTTCACATAGCCAAGAATACGCTTGGACAGGAGCTGCAGCAGCTCTGGCTCGGGGAGTGGGCCGAGGTGCGGATCGGAAAGATGGGCAAGACGGAACATGCCTTTCCTTCCCCCGTGTGCCTTGACCCGTCAAGCAAAAAGCGCCCCGGTGGGGCGCTTTCGGCGGCTTCGCTTCAGGTCTGTGCCGCGTCCGGGCCGCTGAAAGGGCCTGCTGCGCAGCGTCCAGATTGCCAGTATCAGTTGGCAGCGAAGGTGGTCAGAGCAGCGCGGATGCGCGGGTTGCTCATGTCAACTGCGGGCTTCCATGCGAAGCGGCGGTTGCGAGTGCGGCGCGCGAACAGGGCGGTAAACATGTCGGTCTCATCTGGTTTTCCGGCGGGAGCCTCGCACAGACATTGCGCAAGTGGCTGCCTATTTCTTCATCGGAATGATGTGAATATAGCCACTCTTCGCAAGCGCACAACTCATGGAAGTGGCGGGCTGCCCTGCGTTTCCTGCATGACAGGTGAACAGGTTTTTACCGCGTTTTCCGGGAAGGGCTTGCCCTGACCACAATGTTCAGCATACTGCCGCGCATGTACAAGGTTCTGCGTATTTTGCCGCCAGTTCTGCTGCGCCGCGTCATCCATTCCGCCAATCTTTTCCGCAGTGCTCATACGCTCGGCGTCCGCGTGGTCATCCGCGATGCCAATGGCTATGTGCTGCTGGTCAAGCACACCTATCTGCCCGGCTGGTATCTGCCGGGGGGCAGTGTGGATGTGGGCGAAACCTTGCAGCAGGCGGCCGTGCGTGAGGTCTTCGAGGAGACCGGGATCGTGGCCCAGGCTGAACCGCACCTGCTCGGGATTTATCACAACCGTGAGGGCTCCAGCCGCGATCACGTGGCCCTGTTCGAGATCCCTGTCTGGCAGCCGCCTATCTCCTCACCCGTCCCCAACAAGGAAATCCAGGAAGCGCGGTTCTTTTCGCCCAATGCGCTGCCGGTGGACATAACCGGGGCGACTCAGCGGCGTGTGGACGAGATTTCCGGGCGGCTGCATCCCAGCGCCTACTGGTGAGCCGGCTGCTCCCGGCAGCTCTTGCAAAAACTGCTGGACCACCCCGCCAGCTTCATGATACTCGCGATCCATTCCGGCTGCAGTTGCGCCGGAGACGGGACGAGACACGATGATTTCGAGCCACGAACAGCGACGACGACGGAGCGCACGGGACTTTTTCCCGATCGCACGCGCGCGTCTTGTATCTGGCTGCTGACCGGTTCGTCCGTTGGCATCTTCAGGGCAGGGCGCCAGAACGCCATACCATGCACCTGAGATGTCATCTGCCATGAAGACTGAGAACTGGTTCGTCCGTCTTGAAGCGCCCTCCGACGAGGCCGCCGTTGAAGCCCTGCAAGCCGAAGCCTTTGGTCCGGGGCGTTTCGCCCGGACGGCCTTCCGCATCCGCGAGGGCGTGCCCCATTCCGCGGATCTGAGCTATGTCGGCACTGCTGACGGGTCCATCGCCGGGTCCGTGCGGCTGACGCCGATCCGCATTGGAGAAACGCCTGCCATGCTGCTGGGGCCGCTCACCGTTGCGCCCGAGTACAAGAACCGGGGCCTTGGCAAGCTGCTGCTGCGCACGGCGCTGGATGAAGCCCGGCGGCTGGGTGAAACGGCAGTTTTGCTTGTGGGCGATCCTCCCTATTACGGCCCGCTCGGCTTTGCCCCGGTGCCCTTCGGGCAGATCACCCTGCCGGGACCGGTCGATCCGGCCCGCCTGCTGGTGGCTTGCCTGACAGATGCTCCCATGCCCTCCGGCGCAGTGCGCGGCGGCCGGTAAGCGCGAGCTCTGTTTCGGAAATCAACTATCGATTGAAATTTTATATGATTTCAACAACGGTATGGGTCCCGCCTTGAGAAAACCCATCTTAAGGTATACCGTGTGAGGTAGTTTGATGCAGCCGCCAGTTAAAGTGCTTCAAGCTCGTTTCTATGTGTCGAAATCCGGCCGCCAGCCTGTCCGGGAATGGCTTCTGGAGATGACGCGGGAGGACAGGCAGACGATTGGTGAGGATATCAAGACGCTGGAGTATTGCTGGCCGGTTGGTATGCCAAGGTGCCGTGCCATCAAGGGCGTCAGACACATGTATGAGGTTCGTTCAAACATATCTGATGGCAGGACCGCTCGAGTGCTTTTCCTGCTGAATGGCGGGCAAATGGTCCTGTTGCATGGGTTTTTGAAAAAGAGTCAGGCCTTGCCCCAGCATGAACTGGAGGTAGCAGTGGGTCGAATGAAAGAGGTGCTGAGCCATGTCTTGCATTGAGGACATAAACGCTGACAACCCGCATCTTGGAGACAGCCTCGACAGTCTGCTCGAAGAAGACGGTCTGCTGGAAGAGGTGACGGCGGTTGCGATCAAGCGCACGCTGGCGCTCCAGCTTCTGCACGCCATGAAGACGCAGAAGATCACCAAGTCCGAGATGGCCCGCCGGATGCGCACCAGTGCCTCGCAGCTGGAGCGCATCCTTGATCCGTCGAATGACAGGGTGCAGCTCGACACCCTGCTGAAGGCCGCTGCTGCTGTCGGCCGGAAGCTGACCTTCAGCCTGACGTAAGCCAACTGCCGGTGAGCATCACTCATCGAGAGTTGGACAAGCCTGTGCGGCGCTTGAGCAATTTCAAGGCGTGATGCATCAGCATCAAAAGCCTTGGTATCAAGCCCTTTACCTTCCCTCGCGGTACCAGGCGAGGGACAGGGCGCCGAGGAGAAGGGCGAGGCCGAGGAGGCCGTTGAAGACCGGATAGCGGTCAATTCCCTTCAGCACGCTTGCCTCGGATGTCTTCAGCCCCATCCAGCCGCTGCCGGAGAAGCCGTCGGCCCTGTTCATGGGCACGATGCGCGGCAGGTTCACCTCGCCGCCTGCATCCGCCAGCCTCACCGCAGCGCCGCCTGTCTGGGAGGCGAGGGGGGCAAGCTTTGCTGTGGTGGAGATGACGTCGGCGAACTCGCGGGGGTTCTGAGGGCCCACGTGGATCAGCGCCGTGCGCTCGCCGTCTGTCACGGTATAGAGGCCAAGCTCCGTCACGCGCTGGCCTGCGGTCCACAAGCCCGGCTCTTCTTCGGAAAGCTCCAGCTGGCGCTGGATGCCGGAAGGGTCCGTAAGGGTGGCAGGTGCCGCGCTTTCGCCCAGGGTCTGGCGCTCGATCCGCAGCATCGGGCCGCGCAGGGAGAGACGCAGCGCCTCTTCTTCCAGATCCGGCTCCTTCATCAGCCAGTGGCCGAGGCGGCGCAGCAGCGGCACATAAGGGCCGCCGCCCTCATAACCGCGCGCCCAGAGCCAGACGTGATCCGACAGCAGCGTCGCCACACGGCCTTCGCCCTGACGGCTGAGGACCAGAAGCGGCAGATCGCTGGGGCCGGTCATCAGCTGTTCGCCTGCATCGACTTCCGCCTCGACGGCGCGGAACCAGCGGCTCCATTGCGGCGGCTCGGTGCCTGCGCCGGGCAGGCCGCGGGTCACAGGGTGACGGCTGCCCAGCTCGGAAACCTCCGGATAGAACGGGCCTTCAATGACATTGCCGGTGGGCCGCGCCGGCAGGACCGGGGCCATGGGCGTGCGGTAGATGGTAGCCGCTTCCGCATAATCGGGACCGCCCGCGATCAGCAGCGCGCCGCCTGCCTGCACATAGCGGGCGATGTTGTCGAAATAGAGCATCGGCAGCACGCCACGGTTCACGTAGCGGTCGAAGATGATCAGGTCGAATTCGTCGATCTTTTCCGAAAACAGCTCGCGCACCGGGAAGGCGATCAGCGAGAGCTCGTTGACCGGCGTGCCATCCTGCTTTTCCGGCGGGCGCAGGATGGTGAAATGGACGAGATCGACCGAGGCATCGGATTTCAGCAGGTTGCGCCAGGTGCGCTCTCCGGCATGGGGGGAGCCGGAGACCAGCAGCACGCGCAGATTCTCGCGGATGCCGTCGACCGTCACCACCAGACGGTTGTTCACCGGCGTCAGTTCGCCGGGAAGCGTATCCGTCTCGAATTCAAAGATGTTCTGCCCGCCGTGGGTGATCTGCACGGGAATGTCAGCCGTCTGGCCGGGCTGCACCCGCAGTTCGGCCAAGGGCTGCCCGTCGCGGCGCACGCGGATGGTGGCAGGCTGTCCGGCGCCTTCCAGCGTGCCCGTGTCGCGCACTTCCACGCGGACGGTCTGTTCCGATCCGACAAGGCCGAAGCGCGGGGCGCGGACCAGCGCCAGCCGCCGGTCGCCCTCATCGGGCCGTCCGGTCACGAGCGCATGCAGCGGCGCCTTGAAGCCGAGCGCATCGGCGGTGGCGGGAATGTCGTGCACCTGTCCATCGGTGATCATGATGGCCCCGGCCACCCGGTCGGGCGGCACATCCGAAAGGCCGCCGGAAAGGGCGCTGAACAGCGCCGTACCGTCATCCTGCGTGCCGGGGTTGACTTCGATACGGCGCAGCTCAAATCCGGGCAGGGCGGCCAGCCGCTCTTCCAGTTCGCGGGCGGCGTTATCGGTGACCTCCGCACGGTTTTCCAGCGCCTGGCTCTGGCTCTTGTCCACGACCAGCGCAACGACGCTTGAAAGCGGCTCCCGGTCTTCCCGGTCCAGCGCCGGATTGGTGAGGGCGGCAAGAGCCAGCGCCAGCGCCAGCGCCCGCAGCCATGTGCCGCGCACCCGCATCAGAAGGCCTGCCACCAGGAAGCCCAGCACCAGCACGGCAGCGCCGCCCAATACAGGCCATGGCAGGAAGGGAGCAAAGGAAAGGGACCAGTTCATCGCCGCGTTCCCCTCACTGTCCCAGCCGTTCCAGCAGCGCCGGAACGTGCACCTGATCGGCCTTGTAGTTGCCGGTCAGGCTGTACATGACGATGTTGACCCCGGCGCGGAAGGCATATTCGCGCTGCAGCGGATCATCCGGCACCGTGGGGTAGAGATAGGTGCCATTGGCATCCACGGCCCATGCAGCGGCCATGTCATTGCCGGTGATGAGGATGGGCGACACGCCGTCGCCCGCACGCACCGGCCGCCCGTCATCCGCCGGGGCGTCTTCGCTGGCCTCCACCCAGAGCGGGCTTGTGGCATAGCGGCCGGGGAAAGTTTCCAGCAGGAAGAAGGTCTTTGTCAGCACGTGGTCGAAGGGCACGGGTTCCAGAGGCGGGACGTCGAGGCCATCAAGGATCTCGCGCAGCTTGGCTGTGGCTGGCGTCGTGCCGAAGCCGCTGGCGGAACTCGCCAGATTGTCGCGCGTGTCGAACAGGATGCTGCCGCCATTGCGCATGAAACTGTCGATCCGCGCCATCGTGCGCTCATCGGGCTTGGCGGCGGAAGGATCAACCGGCCAGTAGAGCAGGGCGTAGAAGGCCAGCTCGTCCCTTGAAATATCGACGGCCATCGGCGTGCCGGGCTCCAGTGCGGTCCGGTCGGCAAGATAGCGCGACAGGCCTTCCAGCCCGGCAGCGGATGCCGCATCAATCTCGGCATTGCCGGTCACCACATAGGCGAGCCGTGTCTCCAGCGTTGCTTCCAGCGCCTTTACATCGTCAGCGCTGTCCTGCGCCCCGGCCGGTGACGGCTGTGCCACAAGCGAAAGGGCGAGGGCGGGCACCAGCAGCAGCGCGCCTGCCGTGCGGACCATCCGGCGCAGGCGCAGGCGGCTGATGAGACCGGCCAGCAGCAGCACGATCAGTGCGTCCAGTGCCATCAGGCCGAAGGCGGAAAGGAACAGCGGCGCCCGCAGGTCCGCCGGTTCGCTGTCCGCATAGGGGCGAGGTTCCGCGTTGGGGGAGAGGGACATGTCGAGCGGCACGAGCTTGGCCCCCTGATCCAGAAGGTTGAGCGCCCGGAAACCGTCATCCGCCCCATAAAGGCCCGGCGGCGTGGTGCGGCTGGCCTTGGTGCGGGCAAAATCAGCCACGGCAATGGGGGAAACATCGGCACGCGGGCTGGAGAGAACGCCATAGCCATCCAGCAGGCGCAGCGGCGGCAGAACGTTGCGCACGGCGGTGTCGGTTTCAAGCGCGGCGCTGGTGCCGGTTTCTTCCGTCTCTGCAGAGGGGGCTGCGGCTGCCGGATTGGACAGGGCAACGATCCGCCGCAGCATCTCCACATAGACGCCGGAGAGCGGCAGGTTGGACCAGCCGGTGTCGGCGGTGACGTGGAACAGCACGATGGCGCCGGTGCCGCGCGACTGGGCGGTGACCAGCGGCGTGCCGTCGCTGAGCATGGCCCAGCTGTGGTCCGGCAGATCGGCGGTGGGCTCGGCCAGCACCTGCCGGGTCACTTCCACCTCTTCAGGGATCGTGAGCCCGGCAAAGGGCGACTGCTGCGGGAAGGGCGCCAGCTTCTGCGGCTGCTCCCAGGAGAGGCTTCCGCCCAGCGTGCGGTCTCCGGCGCGCAGGCGCACCGGCAGCAGGCCATCCGTGCCGCCTGCGGTTCTGGGGCCGGCAAAGCGCACCAGCAGCCCGCCGCCTTCCACCCAGCGGCCAAGCTCGGCGGCGGTATTGTCCGGCAGGCGGCCGACATCGGCCAGCATCACCACCGAGACGCCTTCGGCAAGCAGATCCGGAATGGCTTCGCTGAGGTCTGCCGTGCGCGGCGTCTTGAGATCGGCAAAGGGGGCAAGGGCGCGCTGCAGGTAGTAGAGCGGCGAGAGCAGCGGTTGCGACTGGTCGGCGCCTGCGCCGGAAATCAGCGCAACCGTGCGCCGCCGCCAGCTGTCATCCAGCAGCTTGACTGCGCCCGAAGCGCGTTCGCCGCTGACTTCCAGCCGGGCAATGTCATTGCGCAATTCGCTCGGCAGGGAGAAGGAGGCCGTTGTCTCCGTCGCGCCGTCGGCAAAGGCGGCATCCGTCTCGCCGATGGTCAGGCCGCGCATGTCGGCGGCACGCACGCGCACGGTTGCCGGGCCTTCGCCGGGCTTGCGGATCACGGTCACGGTCAGCGCATCGGCATTGCTGCTGAGGCCTGCAAGGCCCATGGGGGTCCTGAGGCCGGTGTAGACGGTGAGCGGTTTGGCTCCCAGCATCGACCCGAGGTCACGCTGGAAAGCGCCCGGCGCGTCATCTTCCAGCCCGTCCGAAATCCACACTGCCTGCTCGACCGGATTGTCCTGCAGGGCCTTGCGCAGGGCGGTGATCAGTTCGGCGCGCTGGTGACTGTAGGCGCGGGGTTCCAGCGCCCGCAGCCGCTCACCTGCGGCAGCCGCGGTGGAGGGCGTGAGCGTCTGGTTGGGGCCTTCGGCGGTGGCGAGCAGCATTACGGGCGTGCCGGATTCCGCCGCCGTATCGAGGATTTGCTGGGCCGTGGCGGTCTGCCGCTCCCAGTCCCGGGCGGAGGTCCAGCCATTGTCGATGACCAGCAGCAGCGGCCCGCCCTCAAGCGCCAGCCGTTCTGCCGGACGCCAGACGGGGCCGGCGAGGGCGAAAATCAGCAGGGCGGCGAGCAGCAGACGCAGCGCGGTCAGCCACCAGGGGCTCTTCTGCGGGGTTTCCTCGTGCTTCTCGATTTCCAGTAGCAGCCGGGTGGGCGGGAAGGTGACCTCGCGCGGGCGCGGCGGGGTGAGCCGCAGCAGCCACCAGATCACCGGCAGCAAAGCGAGGGCGGAGAGGATCAGCGGTGAGGCAAAGCCGATGGGAAGGCCGAACATGGATCACCGCCCTCCCATGCCGGAGGCCATGACGCCCGGCTGACCGGACAGGCGGCCATGCAGCGCCAGCAGCGGCTCGGTGGCGGGCCTGTCGGTGTGGTGCAGAATGTGGCTCCACCCGGCGCGCCCGGCAATCTCGCGCAGCTGCGCCTTGCGGGCGGCAAGCCGCGCCTGATAGGCCTCGCGCCAGCCTTCGGCCCGGCCCGTGGTCAGCCGCAGCCCGCCTTCGGGATCGCGGAATTCCACACGCCCGTCGAAGGGAAAGCTCTCCTCGATGGGATCAAGAATCTGCACCAGGTGCCCGCGTGCGCCGGTCGAGGCCACACGGCCCACCCATTCGGTGATTGATGCAATGGGGTCAAGGAAATCGGCGATCAGCACCACATCGGAGAACCGGCGCACGGCGGTGGTGTCCGGCAGGGCATCGGTGCGGGGGGCGTGGGCAAGGGCTGCTGCCATGCGTTCCGGTGCATCGCGGCTGGTGAGGGGGCGGGTGAGGCCGGGCAGGCCGACGCGCTCGCCGCTGCCGGAAAGCATGCTGGCGAGAGCCAGCATCAGCACCAGCGCCCGGTCGCGCTTGACCACCGGAGCAAGCTTCGAGCCGAAATTCATGGACGGCGACAGGTCGGCCCAGAGCCAAACGGTGTGGGCCGCCTCCCATTCGCGCTCGCGCACATAAAGATGCTCGTCACGGGCGGAGCGGCGCCAGTCGATGCGGCGCGCGGGCTCCCCCATGGAAAAGGGGCGGAACTGCCAGAAGGTTTCCCCCGGTCCTGCACGGCGGCGGCCATGCCAGCCGGTGGCAACCGTATTGCCCACCTGGCGCGCTTCCACCAGCAGCTCGGGCAAGGCTTCGGCCACGGTGCGGGCGGAGGCGAGCATGCCCGGCCCCAGCCCGCTGGTCTGTGTTGTGTCTGCTGCCGGTGCCGTGCTGGTGCCTGCCATTCAGGTCCTCCCGGCTCAGCCGATACGGGTCTTGAGGCGGGAAATCACCTCGCGCACGGTGTGGCCATCGGCGCGGGCGGCAAAGGTCAGCGCCATGCGATGCTGCAGCACCGGTTCGGCCAGTGCCAGCACATCATCGATGGAAGGCGCAAGGCGGCCCTCGATCAGGGCGCGGGCGCGCACGGTCAGCATCAGCGCCTGACTGGCGCGCGGGCCGGGGCCCCAGGCGATCAGCCGGGACAGATCATCGCCTTCACCCTGTTCTGCCGGGCGGGCGGAGCGGACCAGCTTCAGGATGGCATCGACCACGCTTTCGCCCACCGGCATCTGGCGCACCAGCGCCTGCAGGGCGATCAGCTCTTCCCCGTTCAGAACGGCGGTGGGCTTGGCCTCGGCGGAGCCGGTCGTCTCCAGCAGGATGCGGCGCTCGGCTTCCAGCGTCGGGTAATGCACGTCGATCTGCATCAGGAAGCGGTCCAGCTGGGCTTCCGGCAGCGGATAGGTGCCTTCCTGCTCCAGCGGGTTCTGGGTGGCGAGCACGTGGAAGGGGCGGGGCAGATCATGCGGCTGGCCGGCCACCGTCACGTGATATTCCTGCATGGCCTGCAGCAGGGCAGACTGGGTGCGCGGGCTGGCACGGTTGATTTCGTCGGCCATCAGCAGCTGGGCGAAGACCGGGCCGGGGATGAAGCGGAAGCCGCGTGTGCCGTCGGCGGCCTGTTCCATCACTTCCGCGCCGAGAATGTCGGAGGGCATCAGGTCGGGGGTGAACTGGATGCGCCGGGCGTTGAGGCCAAGCACCGTGCCCAGCGTTTCCACCAGCTTGGTCTTGGCAAGGCCGGGCACGCCGACCAGCAGCCCGTGGCCGCCGGCGAGAATGGTGACGAGCGCGCGGTCCACCACGGCTTCCTGGCCGAAGATCACCCGGGCCACATCGGCGCGCGCCGCACCAATGCGGGCGACGGCCTTTTCGGCCTGCTCAACAATGTTGACGGAGCTGGCGGGCGTGGTGGTGATTGCGCTCATGGAAACCTCTTCAAGCCGTTGTCCGTGTCCTTGCCCGGCGGGAAAGGGAGGGCGTTCCGTCTTTCATATACCGGCCATCCTTGCGGCGGCCTGATGCGGCAGGCAGATCGCTGCTGCATCCGTTCACTCTGACAGTTTATCCGGGCCGGTATAAGCCTTTTTTCCGTGCGCCGGGTTGTGCACAGGCCTACGATGCTCCAGATCAGTGTGGATCACACCGCGCCCCGGTGGCGGAACCATGGCAGAAACAGCAAGGCGGATGCAGCGGCCCGATTGATGACAGACGAAACCCGGCTTTCCACTTCTGCAGGCCCGGCGCGGTCGGCTGACGCGCTGGCGGCGCTGATTGCCCGTGCGGGCGGCGGTGATGGAAAAAAGCCGCCGGTAGAGCGCTGGAATCCGCCATTCTGCGGCGACATCGACATGGCCATCCACGAAGATGGCTCCTGGTCCTACATGGGCTCCCCCATTGGCCGCGAGGCGCTGGTCAAGCTGTTTGCCTCGGTGCTGCGGAAGGACGAGGACGGGTGTCACTATCTTGTGACCCCTGTGGAAAAGGTCCGCATCCGCGTCGCAGATGCGCCGTTCCTCGCTGTCGAGATGCACAGCCTCGGACAAGGCGACTCACGGACGCTCACGTTCCGGTCAAATGTTGGCGATGTGGTGGCTGCAGGGCCGGAAAATCCGCTGCGTTTCCGGCTGGATGAAGAAAATGATGGTCTTGTGCCCTATGTTCTGGTGCGAGGGCGGCTGGAAGCACGACTGACACGTCCGCTGCTCTATGATCTGGCGGAGCTGATCGAGGAAAAGGACGGGGTGCCGGGCGTTTGGAGCGGCGGCGCGTTTTTCCCTCTGCCGGAGGGGGCATTGGGCGGGACGGAACGGGGAGGCGCAGACCAGTCATGAGCGTGATGGACGCAATCGGGTCCCGGACCGGACGGACGCCAGGCGCGGCAGACGATCTGTTTTCTCTTGAAGGCTTCCGCTCCCGCGCGCTGCGGCGCCTGCCCTTTGCCGCCGAGCGGGACACGGGCGACCATATTCTCAATCCGGACCTTGGGCCTTATGCCAAGTGGACGGGGGATCCGCGCGAAGCGGCTGTGCTGATCCCGGTTCTCGCCAAGCCTTTGCTGCAGGGGCTGGAGCCGGGCGAGGCCTCGGTGCTTTTCACGCTGCGCACGCCGCATCTCACTGCCCATGGCGGGCAGATCGCCTTTCCCGGCGGCAAGATCGATCCGGAAGACGGCAGCCCGGAAGCCGCTGCCCTGCGCGAGGCGCAGGAGGAAATCGGGCTGGATCCGTCGGCTGTCGAGCCCTTCGCCCGCCTGTCGCCCTATCTGACTGGGTCCGGCTACCGGATTACGCCGGTCGTGGGCCTCGTGCATGAACTGCCGCGACTGACGGCCAATCCGGGCGAAGTGGCGGATATCTTCGACGTGCCGCTCGGATTTCTGATGCGGCCTGAAAACCACCAGCGCCAAAGCCGTGAATGGCAGGGCCGCCCGCGCTACTTCTATGCCATGCCTTATGAGACCCGGTACATCTGGGGTGTCACGGCCGGCATCGTGCGCTCGCTTTATGAAACGGTCTATGCCTGATGTTCCGCATTACACTCACCCAGGTCGGTTTCTTCCTTCTGCCTTTCGCGGTCTATGCCCTGTGGCTGTGGCTCTCGAAGAAAACGGAGACGGCCAAGGCCTGGAGCCGGGGCCATATCTTCTGGTTGACCGTTGCGGGCGGGCTGCTGGTCATTGTCAGTTTCGTGGTGATGGCCAGCTTCAAGGAAGGCCATGAGGGCCAGACCTACCGCCCGGTGGAATTCCGCGATGGCGTTCTGGTGCCGGGCCGCTATGAATAGGGCCTGAAACGCGGACGCCGAAAGCGACTGACATCATGACCTTGCCCCGCAAGCTCCCCGATTCTGCCGTGCCGTGGCTGCGCGGCGCTGCGATCCAGCGCGTCTTCCATGCCCTGCAGAAGGATGGCGACGAAGTGCGGGCCGTGGGCGGGGCGGTGCGTAATGCGCTGCTGGGCGAGCCGATCCGTGACGTGGACATGTGCACCACTGCCCTGCCGCAGCAGGTGATCGAACGGGCGGAAGCGGCCGGGCTGAAGGCTGTGCCCACCGGCATAGACCATGGCACGGTGACGGTGATCAGTTCCGGCGAGCCCTTTGAGGTGACCACCCTGCGCGAGGATGTGGAAACCTTCGGCCGCCACGCGGTGGTGCGCTTCGGCCGGGACTGGGCGCATGATGCGGCCCGGCGTGATTTCACCATGAATGCGCTCTATTGCGGCGCTGACGGCACGATCCATGATCCGCTCGGTGGCGGGCTGGAGGATTGCCTTGCCCGCCGGGTGCGTTTCATCGGCCGGGCGGAGGACCGTATCCGCGAGGATTATCTGCGCATCCTGCGCTTCTTCCGCTTTCATGCCACCTATGGCGCCGGCCCGACGGATGATGAGGGCCTGTCCGCTTCCGTGCGGCTGCGTGACGGGCTGACGCAGCTTTCGGCGGAGCGGATCGGCGCGGAGATGAAGAAGATCCTTGCCGTCAGAACCTGCCCTCCGGTGATCGCCGTCATGGAAGGGACGGGCATTCTGCCGCTGCTGACGGGTGGTGTGGCCCGTCTTGCCAGCCTTGCCGCGCTGAAGTCTCTTAGTGATGAACTGCCGGAAGCCGGTTCGCCCATTCTGGCACTTGCCTGCCTTACCGGTTTCGTGGGCGAAGACGCCGGGCGCATCGCCCGCCGCTGGCGCCTGTCCAATCAGGAGCGGAGTGTGATGTTCCGCGCCATCGAAGGGGCAGCTTCCCTGCTGCAGGCCTCAGATCCTGCGGCCGTGCTGAAGGCGCAGATGCTGGCCTGGGGGCGGGAGACGGCGCAAGATGCCCTGATTCTTGCCCACGCCCGCACCCGTTCGGCCGCCCGGGATGAAGCAGGTTTCGCGGGCCTGCATGAGCTGGCCCGGAACTGGGACATTCCGGTGTTTCCGGTGACGGGGCATGATCTCATCACCGCAGGCGTGCCGAAAGGCCCGGCGCTGGGCTCTGCGATGGAGCACCTGCGCCGCCTCTGGGCCGCCTCGGACTACCGGGCAGCCCGCGACGAGCTTCTTGCCGCGGTTGCCGCAAAATGAAGGCTTACGGCCACTTCACCACGGGCGGCATGGAGGAGAGGATCGAGGCGACGTTGCCGCCGGTCTTGAGGCCGAAGATCGTGCCGCGGTCGTAGAGAAGATTGTACTCCACATAGCGCCCGCGCCGGATCAGCTGTTCCTCGCGCTCTGCCTCTGACCAGGGCTTCTCGAAGTTCGCCCGCACCAACTCGGGATAGATGCCGAGGAAGGCAAGGCCGACGTCCCTGGTGAAGGCAAAATCCGCATCCCAGTCGCCGGAGTTCAGATAGTCGTAGAAAATGCCGCCGATGCCGCGCGGCTCGTTGCGGTGCTTGAGGAAGAAATACTCGTCGCACCAGTCCTTGCAGCGCGGATAATCCGCATTCTTGTGCGGGGCGCAGGCTTCTTCCATGGCCTTGTGGAAGGCGATGGAATCCGGGTCCGTCTGGGTGCGGCGGGCATCGAGCACCGGCGTCAGGTCGGCGCCGCCGCCGAACCACTGGCGCGTCGTCACCACCATGCGGGTGTTCATGTGCACCGCCGGCACATGCGGGTTCTGCGGGTGGGCGATCAGGCTGATGCCCGAGGCCCAGAAACGCGGGTCTTCCGAAGCGCCGGGGATCTGGTCCCGGAATTCGGGCGAGAATTCACCATGGACGGTGGAGACATGCACGCCCACCTTCTCGAACACCCGGCCATGCATCATCGACATGACGCCGCCGCCGCCTTTGGCACCGCTGCTGCCGGTGCGCTCCCACGGGGTGCGGACGAAACGGCCGGCCGGCTGATCCGCCAGCGGTCCGCCCTTCGCGCCGATCTCGTCCTCCAGATCCTCGAAAGCCTGGCAGATCCGGTCGCGCAGGCTGGCGAACCACTCGGGCGCAACCGTCTTCTTGGTCTCGATATCTGCGGGCACGGGTCCGCCGCGTGTGGGCTCGGCTGCCTTGGTCATGGGCGCTCCTTCGTCATTTCTGTTGCCGCCATGCACTTGAGCCGGGGCGGCTGATTCTGGCTCTTCTTATCAAGCCCCTGCCGCGATTTGCAAAGCGGTGATCTGTCCTGCCGGAGGTCAACGGGACGGGATTGGAAAGGTTCCGGTCTGGCGCAGGGCCTCTCCCAGCACCATGGCGGCGGAAACCGCGACATTCAGCGAGCGCATGCCCGCCGTCATGGGGATGGTGATCCGCGCATCGGCGCCGTCATGCACGGCGTCAGGTACGCCTGCGCTTTCACGGCCCAGCAGCAGCATGTCGTCCGGACGGAAGGCGAAGTCCGTGTAGGGCAGGGTGCTTTTGGTCGTCAGCAGCACCAGCCGCCGCCCGGCGGACTTGCGTGCCTCCTCGAAGGCGGCCCAGTCGAGGTGGCGGATGAGGGCGGCGCGCTCCAGATAATCCATCCCGGCCCGCTTGAGCGCGCTGCCGGACAGGGGAAAACCGGCTGGCTCGATCAGGTGCACGCGCACATCAAGGCAGGCGGCCATGCGGATCATGGTGCCGGTGTTCTGCGGGATATCCGGCTGGTAAAGGGCAAGGTCAGGCATGGCCACGCAGTGCCCGGTTTTCCGCCGTTTGTCCAGCGGCTGGAGCGCATCCCTTGCAGCCTGCGGCAAGCCATTACAGCAATTTAAGCCCCTTGCGGCTGGCCATTCCCGGTGCGGGTGCTAAAACCCTGGAAGGGGACATCTCGAAACCGGACCAAGCCTTTGAACAGAATTTTGCGCTGCCTTGAAGGCTGGATTGACCCCTTCGTTTCTGCGCCCGCCGGAAAACTGCCCGTCACCGCAGGCGCCTATCTCTGGTTCCTCGTGCGCCAGTCGCCCTGGCCCTTCGTGGCCATGCTGCTGCTGGGCGGGGCGACAGCTCTGGTGGAAGCAGGGCTCTACAGTTTCATCGGCATCATCGTCGATCTGCTGCAGACCACGCCGAAGGACGAACTCTTCACGCAGAACTGGCAGCTTTTCGCAGGCATGGCGGCCGTTGTGCTGGTGCTGCGCACGGTGCTGGCCTTCTTCACCGCAGGCGTTGAAGAGCAGACCGTGGTGCCCGGCTTTTATGCCCGCGTGCGCTGGCAGGCGCATCAGCGGATCATGGACCAGAGCATCGCCTTCTTTCACGACGAATTCGCGGGCCGCATTTCGTCCAAGGTCTGGCAGGCCGGGCAGGCGGCGGGCGAGTTCATGGTCACGCTGCTGCAGGTGGTCTGGTACATCGCGGTCTATGCTCTGGCGACGCTGCTGCTGCTGGGCGAACTGAACTGGCGCCTTGGCGCGGCCATTCTTGTCTGGCTGGCGGTCTTCTCGGTGATCGCCCGCTACTATGTGCCGCGCATCCGCAACCATTCCCGCGCCGCTGCCCATGCCGCCTCCGGCGCGACGGGCCGGCTGGTTGACACCTACAGCAACATCCAGACGGTGAAGCTGTTCAGCAGCCGCGAGAGCGAACAGGCCGGTGTGCGGGCGATTTTCGAGAGCTACCTTGCGGTGCTCAAACGCTTCACCCGCAACCTGACCGAAGTGCGGTCGCTGATGTCGCTGCTGAGCAGCGTCATGATGGTGAGCATCGGCTGGTTCTCTCTTGTACTGTGGCAGGATGGCATCCTGACGGCCGGCGATGTGGCGGTGGCGCTGGGGCTGGCGCTGCGGCTCAATCTTCTGCTGGGGCGGATGCTGGGCCAGCTCAACTCCCTGTTCCGCTCCTTCGGCACATTGCAGGACAGTGTCGACATGCTGACACGTCCCATTGCCGTTACGGACCAGCCGGGCGCTCCGGCGCTGATGGTCAGCGCGGGCGCGATCGTTTTTGACCACGTCAGCTTCCACTATGGCAAGCGCGGAGGCGTCATCGATGATCTGAGCTTTGCGGTGAAGGGCGGGGAGAAGATCGGCATCGTCGGCCCCTCAGGCGCGGGCAAGTCGACGCTGGCCAGCCTGCTGCTGCGCTTTCATGATGTGGAGAGCGGGCGCATTCTGGTGGACGGTCAGGATGTCCGGCAGGTGACGCAGGCCTCGCTCAGGGCGCAGATCGGCATGGTGGCGCAGGATACCTCGCTGCTGCACCGCTCCATCCGCGAGAACATCGCCTACGGCCGGCCGGATGCCACCATGGCGATGCTTGAGGATGCGGCGCGGCAGGCCCATGCGCTGGAGTTCATCCAGAACCTGAAAGACAGCAAGGGCCGCTCCGGCTTCGAGGCGCAGGTGGGCGAGCGCGGGGTGAAACTCTCCGGCGGCCAGCGCCAGCGCATCGCCATTGCGCGCGTGCTCTTGAAGAATGCACCCATTCTGGTGCTGGATGAGGCGACCTCTGCCTTGGATTCAGAGATCGAGGCTGCCATTCAGGACAATCTGATGCCGCTGATGCAGGGCAAGACGGTGCTGGCGATCGCCCACCGCCTGTCCACCATCGCGGCCATGGACCGGCTGATCGTCATGGACAGGGGTAAGATCGTCGAGGAGGGCACCCATGAGGCGCTTCTGGCGCGCGGCGGGCTCTATGCGGATCTGTGGGAGCGCCAGTCCGGCGGGTTCCTGCCTGCCGGGGAAATGATGGCTGTTGAGGAAAGGTGACATCCGTCTTGCGTGATCCGGCAGACGTGAGGCCACGTAAGATCTCCCAGAAGGGGGACTTCCGCATGGGTCAGATCATCACCGCCTACCTTGCCACTGCCGCCGTATTTCTTGCGATTGACGCGGTGTGGCTCGGAAAAGTGGCAACGCGTTTCTATTTTGACCGCATCGGGCATCTGATGATGGACAAGCCCAATCTCGGTGCGGCGGCGATTTTCTATCTGCTTTACGTCGGCGGTCTTGTCTTCTTCGCTGTGCTGCCTGCACTGAAGTCTGAAAGCATCTGGACAGCAGTGGTCTGTGGTGCGGTCCTAGGTTTTATTGCGTATGCAACCTATGACATGACAAATTATGCAACTCTCAGAAACTGGCCGCTGGAGGTTGTTTTCGTTGACATTGCCTGGGGCGCATTCCTCAGTGCGGTATCGGCTGCCGCTGGCTATGCCATCACGAATAAGCTGTTGTCCTGAACGATTTATCCCTTCGCGTGAAGAAAATCTTTACGCTCGCTGCCTAGTACTATTGCCCATGGTATCGGACCGAAGAACGTTTCTTCTGACCATCGGGAATGGACATGCACGATAATGTAAGTACGGGCATCCGCCTTTCGATCCTTGGCCGGTTTCTTGTCCTGGTTGTGACGTCGGCCCTGATCATGGTGGCCGGCACGGGGTATGCGTTCTATGTGTTCCGTGAAGCGCTGACCTCTGCTCTGGGAGACCCGTCGCAGGCACAGGCTTTTCTCGGTCCGCAGGCCTCCTCGCTGCTTGATGGCCTGATCATCGATCAGATGCTGCAGATTGTTCTTGTCTGCTCGCCCATCGGTATTGCCTTCCTGGCACTGGCCGTGGTGCTGGCCCTGGGCGTTGCCCGGCCGCTCAACCGGCTGCAGGATGGTCTTGATCTTTTGTCCCAGGGGCAGCTGGATGTGAATATCGACGGTGCCAGCCGTAGCGATGAAATCGGTGCCATTGCGCGCTCCGTCGTCCAGTTCCGTGAAAAGCTGGCAGCCCGCGCCAAGGAGGAAGTTGAACTCCAGGCGGCCCAGCAGACCCAGATGGAACAGGAGCGCCGGGAACTGATGCACGACGTGGCCAGCGATTTCGAACGCTCGGTCATCAGCGTCGTGGAAGCCCTGACCAGCACGGCGCATGCGGTTGGCGGCAATGCCCTCGATCTGCGCCAGGCGGTCGGCAACTCCTCCCGCGCCGTGGATGAAGTGTCCACCGCAACGGCAGAGGCCGGTCAGTCGGTGCGTGTCATGTCCCAGTCTGCCGAAGAGCTGGCAGTCTCCATTTCGACCATCGGCCGTGATGTCGAAAACGCTTCCCAGATCGCCAGCGCTGCCGTGCTTGAAGCCCGCCAGACCGATGAAATCGTCGGCCGCCTGTCGGAGACGGGCCGTCAGATCGGTGAAGTTGTCGAACTCATCAGCCAGATTGCCAACCAGACCAACCTTCTCGCCCTGAATGCCACCATCGAGGCGGCGCGTGCGGGCGAAGCGGGCCGCGGCTTTGCCGTGGTGGCCAATGAGGTGAAGGCTCTGGCCGGCCAGACCACCAAGGCAACGGAAGAAATCACCTCCCAGGTGGCCTCCGTGCAGTTCGTGGCGGAGCAGGCGGTCGGGGCGATCCGCTCCATCACCGCGACCATCGAGCAGATCAGCCAGATTTCCGAAGCCGTTCATGGCTCGGTTCAGAGCCAGATGCAGGCGACCGGTGAGATTTCCCGTTCGGTCCACGTGGCCAATGCCAGCACCGAGCGCGTGGGGGGCAACATGAACCGCCTTGCAGAAGCAATGCAGGCCAGCACCTCGGCCACGGATGAAATGCATGCGGCAGCGGGTGAACTGACCCATCTTTCCGCCAGCCTGCAGACGCAGGTGAGTCAGTTCCTCACCAGCATCCGCGCAGCCTGAGGCAGGCAATCCACAGGACGGTGACATGCGGCGGACGGGTTCCGCCGCATTTTTTATGTCTGCCCGCAGACGGAGGGCGTGCCTGAAGGCGGGCCCGGAGTTTGTCAGGGGAAAGCGGCCACCGGTTTTCCCGAAAAGACAAATGAAAACAAAGAAACCCGGCGTCTGTCAGGTTCACTTTGATCCGGACAGGCGCTGGAGAAGGGGGCGGAGCCTCTCAAGGACTGGTTGCATTGTTGCCTCATGGCAACAGCCGGAAGGTAAAGCATGTTTGAGCTGTGCTTGAGGCCTTGCGATTTCAACCGAACAGTTTAAGAAAGTCAGGCGCGTTCTGCCGCGCTGTCTATTGCCGTCAACCGAGCTAACAGAGGAGGGGTATTCATGACCAATACGTCACGTGTCCATATGACCGTAGCCCTTGCTCTCGTGGGCCCGTTTCCCATCTCCTGCCACCCGGCAGCCTGAGACGGCGTTTCAAAACATTCCAGCTGAATAGCGACTGGCTTCAAGCGTAACCGGACTCCTCCGGTGCTGCGCGTCTTTCATTTGCGCGTTCCGCCAGCCGTGCCTCATCAGTCCGATTCCGTCTGGAGCAGAACCATGTCTGTTCGTTATCCTTTGGATCCTTTCGATCTGCCTTATCCGCCGGACCTGCCGCGTCCGGATGACTTTGCTGCGTCCTTGCCGTGTGTGAGGCTGTCCTGGCGCCAGCGCCTGGCCCTTGGCGGGGCAACTGTTGCCATCTTTTCCGCTGCAACGGCTGGTGCCGCCATGCTGATATTCCTGCCGGTTCTCCTCGCTGACCTGTGGTCGCTGGAGGCTGTCCGGATCGGCAATGCGGTGCAAAGCGCAGCGCAGTACCGCACGCATCTGATCGAGCTGTTCCTTGGCACGCTGGTGCTTGCCGGTGCGCTGGTCAGTTTCGTCTTTTCGCTGGCCTTCGGTGGCCGCCGTCCCTATTGGCAGCGCCTTAAAATCAGGCGTCTGCGCGGTTCTGCCCGGTCTGCGGGCGAGGGCCGTAAATCTCTGGAGTTGAACAATGTTTTCCAGATTTGAACGTCTGATCGATCCCTTCGCGGACTTTAAGCTGGATGTGCCGCCGAAGGGGTTTGGGGCCTTCTGCTGGTACTATACCAAGCCGCTTTGGCCGCTGCTGGCCGGTGTCGGTGTGCTGGGGGCGATGATCGCGATCTTTCAGGTCGCGATCTTTGCCTTCCTGGGCGATCTGGTCAACTGGCTGGGCGAGGCCAACCGGGCGACGTTCTGGACCGACAACTGGGTGAAGCTCTCGCTCATGGCCGGTGTCATCCTGCTGTGCCTGCCGTTGACGCAGGCCTTCTGGGAGCTGCTGTTCCATCAGGGCGTGATCGGCACCTATCCCATGTCCGTGCGCTGGCGCGTGCACCGCTATCTGCTGCGCCAGAGCATGACCTTCTACCACAACGACTTTGCCGGCCGCATCGCCAACAAGATGATGCAGACGGCACTGGCCGTGCGCGAAGTGGTGACGCGGATCGTCGACATGATGGTCTATGTGCTGGTCTATCTGACCAGCGCGCTGATCGTCATCGCTGATGCCAACCTCTATCTCGCGATTCCGCTGGTGGTCTGGACTTTTGCCTATGTCGGCGTGCTGCGAGTCTTCATTCCCCGCCTCAAGGCGATCTCGCAGGAGCAGGCGGATGCCCGCTCGGTGATGACCGGCCACGTGGTGGATGCCTACACCAACATTGCCACGGTCAAGCTCTTCTCCCATGCAAGGCGTGAGGAAGAATATGCCCGCAATTCGATGATGGGCTTCATGAAGACCGTCTTCGGCCAGATGCGCTATGTGACTCTGCTGAACATCTCGCTGAACACGCTGAATACGCTGCTGCTGTTCTCCACGGCCGGGCTGTCCATCTTCCTGTGGCAGCATGAAGTGGTCACCACTGGCGATGTGGCGGTGGCCGTATCGCTCGTCCTGCGTATCCAGGGCATGTCGCAATGGATCCTGTGGGAAGTGGCGGGCCTGTTCGAAAACGTCGGCACGGTGCAGGACGGCATCGGCACCATTGCGCGTGAGCGGGAGGTGCAGGACGTGCCGGATGCAGCGCCTCTTACGGTCACCAAAGGCGAGATCGTCTTCGACAAGGCCTCCTTCCACTATGGCAAGGTCAAGGGTGTCATCGATGCGCTGGATCTGACGATCCGTCCGGGCGAAAAGATCGGTCTCATCGGCCGCTCCGGCGCGGGCAAGTCCACCCTCGTCAATCTGCTGCTGCGGTTCTATGACCTTGAGAGCGGTTCAATCCGTATCGACGGGCAGGATATCGCCCGTGTCCGCCAGGATGACCTGCGCGCTCATATCGGTGTTGTTACGCAGGATACTTCGCTGCTGCACCGGTCCATCTATGAGAACGTCGCCTACGGCAAGCCGGAGGCGTCGGAAGCGGAGGTGATCGAGGCTCTGCGCAAGGCCCATGCCCTTGAGTTCGTTCAGGGACTTGAGGACAGGGACGGGCGCAGCGGCCTTCAGGCCCAGGTGGGTCAACGCGGCGTGAAGCTGTCCGGCGGACAGCGCCAGCGGATTGCCATTGCCCGGGTTCTGCTGAAAAATGCCCCCATCCTGCTGCTGGACGAGGCGACATCCGCCCTGGACAGCGAGGTGGAGGCAGCCATTCAGGACAGTCTCTTCGACCTGATGGAAGGCAAGACGGTGATTGCCATCGCGCACCGCCTGTCGACCATCGCGGCCATGGACCGGCTCATCGTCATGGACAAGGGCCGAATCATCGAAGAGGGGCGTCATGAAGAACTGCTGACCCGGGGCGGCCTCTATGCACAGCTGTGGTCGCATCAGTCTGGCGGATTTTTGCAGTCAGCTGCAGAAGTTTGATCCAGATCAAACGATCCGGCTTTCAATTGGGGCCTTTTCAGGGCATCAAAAAGGTGATGACGGCATCCCAAGCGGTGCGACATTTAGCGTTCTGGCCGAAGGTCATCTGGACAATGCGGCAGAACGGTGCAAAAAGACCACCGCTTGGTGTGGTGCGGGCGATTGCCGCACCCGTTTGCCGTTAATGCCCGCGCCGGGCAGCCGACCGTTCCGGAGGGGAGGGCGAGGCTGTCTGCCTGTGGGCATTCGGTATACGTTAAACAGGTTTCGAGAGGACGCGACCTTGGCTCATACGGATTCGGCGGAACCGACCCGCCGTGATTTCCTCTATCTTGCGACCGGCGCCATGGGCGTTGTGGGCGCGGGCGCTGTCGCCTGGCCCTTCATCGACCAGATGAACCCGGACGCTTCGGCTCTTGCTCTGGCCTCCATCGAGGTGGACGTCTCCGCCGTCGAGGTGGGTCAGTCGATCACCGTGAAGTGGCGCGGCAAGCCGGTCTTCATCCGTCAGCGTACGGACAAGGAGATCGAAGAGGCCAAGGCTGTGCCGCTGTCCGAACTGCCGGACAAACTGGCGCGCAACCTCAACCTGTCCGATACCGCCGATGCCTCCGACGCGAATCGCGCCGCCGAAGGCAAGGAAGCCTGGCTCGTCATGGTCGGCATCTGCACCCATCTGGGCTGCGTGCCGCTGGGCAATGCCGGCGACTTCGATGGCTGGTTCTGCCCGTGCCATGGTTCGCACTATGACACCGCAGGGCGTATCCGCCGGGGGCCTGCTCCGGAGAACCTCCTCGTACCGCCGTTTGCGTTTGTTGAAGACGCCAAGATCAAGATCGGTTGACCGGTAGACCCCAGGAGACAGCCATGGCTGGACATTCCAATTACGTTCCGCAGAGCGCGGCGGCGAAGTGGCTTGAGAGCCGTCTGCCGGTCATCTCGCTCGTTCGCGGCTCTTTCGTTGATTTCCCGACCCCGAAGAACCTCAATTACTGGTGGACCTTCGGCGGCATTCTCTTCTTCATGCTGATCTCGCAGATCATCACCGGCATCGTGCTGGTGATGCACTACACCCCCAGCACCACGGCAGCCTTCTACAGCGTCGAGCACATCATGCGTGATGTGAACTTCGGCTGGCTGATCCGCTACCTGCATTCCAACGGCGCGTCGATGTTCTTCATCGCCGTCTACATCCACATCTTCCGCGGTCTCTACTATGGCTCCTACAAGGCCCCGCGCGAAATCTCGTGGATCCTGGGTGTGATCATTTTCCTCATCATGATGGGCACCGCCTTCATGGGCTACGTGCTGCCCTGGGGCCAGATGTCCTTCTGGGGCGCCACCGTGATCACCAACCTGTTCTCGGCGATCCCGCTGGTGGGTGAAGCCGTGCGCACCTGGCTGTGGGGCGGCTTCGCCGTCGATAACCCGACGCTGAACCGCTTCTTCTCGCTGCACTATCTGCTGCCGTTCATGATCTTCGGCGTTGTCATCCTGCACGTGTGGGCCTTCCACACCACGGGCAACAACAACCCGACGGGCGTGCAGCCGAAGTCCGGTCAGGACACGGTTCCGTTCCATCCGTATTACACGGTCAAGGATGCCTTCGCGATCGTGGTGTTCATGATCCTCTTCGCCTGGTTCGTCTTCTACGTGCCCAACTACATGGGTCATGCCGACAACTATATCGAAGCGAATCCGCTGGTGACGCCGGCGCATATCGTGCCGGAATGGTACTTCCTGCCGTTCTACGCGATCCTGCGTGCGGTGCCGGACAAGCTCGGCGGCGTTCTGGCCATGTTTGGCGCCATTGCCATCCTGTTCGTCCTGCCCTGGCTCGACACGTCTAAGGTCCGCTCGGGCGTCTACCGCCCGCTGTTCAAGCAGTTCTTCTGGATCTTCGCAATCAACGCGGTGGCCCTCGGCTATCTCGGTGCGATGCCGGCAGAAGGCATCTACGTGATCCTGTCGCGCATCTGCACGATCTACTACTTCGCCCACTTCCTGATCATCCTGCCGCTGCTGGGCTTCCTTGAGAAGCCGCTGCCGCTGCCGGCCTCGATCTCCGAAGCGGTGCTGGCAAGCGGTTCCGGCAAGCCGGCGGCTGCAGTTGCTGCACCTCAGACGAAGTGACGGAAAGGGTCAGGAGTTTTTGAAATGAGCACCATGATCAAGACCGTCCGCGCCCTTGGCGTATCGCTTGCCGCAACCCTCGCGGTTGCCATCGCCTCGCCCGCTTTCGCAGCGGGTGAGGGGCCGCACATCCCGCGTGAGCAGTGGTCCTTCGCAGGTCCCTTCGGCACCTATGACAAGGCCCAGCTGCAGCGCGGCTTCAAGGTCTACCGCGAGGTTTGCGCCTCGTGCCATGGCCTGAAGTTCGTGGCCTTCCGCAACCTGGCGCAGCCGGGCGGCCCGGGCTTCACCGAAGATCAGGCCAAGGCAATTGCGGCAGACTATACCGTGGTTGATGGACCGAATGACGAGGGCGACATGTTCGAGCGTCCGGCCATTCTGGCCGACCGCTTCCCCTCGCCGTTCCCGAACGAGCAGGCGGCCCGTGCGGCCAATGGCGGCGCCTATCCGCCGGACTTCTCGCTGATCGCCAAGGCCCGTGCTGCCCACCGCGGTTTCCCGTGGTTCATCTTCGACGCCTTCACCCAGTACAACGAGCAGGGCGCCGATTATGTGCATGCGCTGCTCGTGAGCTACGACGAGGAAGTGCCGGAGGGTGTCACGGTTCCTGCAGGCCAGTATTACAATCCGGCCTTCATGAGCGGCTCCTTCATCGGCATGGCCCCTCCGATCTCGGATGAGCAGGTCGACTACACCGACGGCACGCCGATGACGGTGGACCAGTACGCCCGTGACGTCTCCGCCTTCCTGATGTGGGCCGCTGAGCCGCACATGGAAGAGCGCAAGAAGATGGGCTTCCGGGTCATGATCTTCCTGATCGTCTTCGCCTCGATGCTCTACTTCACCAAGAAGAAGCTGTGGCGCAACGTCGAGCACTGATACCGGCACCCGCCGGGTGACCGCAAATGCTGAGAAGGGCCGTCCCATCGGGCGGCCCTTCGCATTTTCCGGGGCTCTTGCCGGGTTTGACAAGCACCGGCAAACCGGACCTAATCAGGCCGGTCTGATTTGGGGGTGCCGATGACTGAGGCGGTTCTGGGCGTGATTGGCGGGTCGGGGATCTATGATCTGCCGGGCCTCGAGGGGGCGGAGTGGGTTGGCGTCGGCAGCCCCTGGGGCGAGCCATCCGATGCGGTGCGGATCGGCCAGATCAATGGCCTCAAGGTGGTGTTCCTGCCCCGTCACGGCCGCGGCCATCTGCATTCTCCCTCGCAGATCAATTACCGCGCCAATGTTGATGTCATGAAGCGCTGCGGCGTTACGGACCTCATCTCCGTTTCGGCTTGCGGCTGGCTGAAGGAAGAACTGGCGCCGGGCACCTTCGTGCTGGTGGAGCAGTTCATCGACCGGACTTTTGCGCGGGAGAAGAGCTTCTTCGGCACGGGCTGCGTGGCGCATGTGTCCATGGCCTATCCGGTCAGCCCCCGGCTGGTCGATCATGTGGAAGCGGCTGCGCGGGCGGAAGACCTCAAATACCGGCGCGGCGGCACCTATCTGGCCATGGAGGGGCCGCAGTTCTCCTCCCTCGCAGAGAGCCACCTCTACCGTTCCTGGGGCTGTGATGTGATCGGCATGACCAACATGCCGGAGGCCAAGCTCGCCCGCGAGGCTGAGATCTGCTACGCGACGGTGGCCATGGTGACCGACTATGACAGCTGGCACCCGGACCATGGCGAGGTGGATATCCAGCAGATCATCAAGGTGCTGCATGACAATGCCCACCACGCCCAGCAGCTGGTGGCACGCCTTGCCCGTGATCTGCCGCGCGAGCATGAGCCTTGCCCCGTCGGCTCGGACAGGGCCCTCGACTATGCAATCATGACAGCGCCAGAGCGGCGCGACCCGGCCTTGCTGGCGAAGCTTGATGCCGTGGCAGGCCGGGTGCTTTTCGACAGGGGCTGAGCGCTGCGGCGCATTGACCGTGGGCAAGGCGGTTATGCCTTTGCCCCCGGCAGCCGCGCCTTGATATAAGATCTGGCAAAGGCCCTGCAGCCGGGGCTCTGCCCCGGGGCAGTGGCCACTCAAGACACGACGCGCCCTAAGAGGACGATATGGACATTCCCAGCGTTTCCGACGAGCTGCTGCAGGCCATCCGCACGATCCCGGATTACCCCAAGCCCGGCATTTTGTTCCGCGACATCACCACTCTTCTGGGCAATGCCCGCGCCTTCCGCCGGGCCGTGGATGCGCTGGTGCAGCCCTGGGCCGGTTCCAAGGTGGAGCAGATTGCCGGCATCGAGGCGCGCGGCTTCATTCTGGGCGGTGCCGTGGCGCATCAGCTGTCTGCCGGCTTTGTGCCGATCCGCAAGAAGGGCAAGCTGCCCTGGCAGACGGTCAGTGTTGCCTATTCGCTGGAATATGGCCTTGATGAAATCGAGATGCACAGCGACGCCATCAATCCGGGCGACAGGGTGATCGTGGTTGATGACCTGATCGCCACCGGTGGTACGGCGGAGGCTGCCTGCAAGCTGCTGCGCGGGCAGGGGGCGGAGATTGTCGCCGCCTGTTTCATCGTTGACCTGCCGGACCTGGGCGGGCGTCAGCGGCTGGAAGCCATGGGCGTGCCGGTGCGCACGCTGCTGTCTTTCCCGGGGCATTGATCATGGCGGGGCAGCACGGGCACGGACCGGATTTTTCCCCTGCGTTCAGGGCTGCCTTTGCCGATCTGCTGCACTGGCGGCGTGATGTGCGCCGCTTCCGAAAGGACAGTCTGCCGGATGGCCTGCTGGATGAGGTTCTGGCGCTGGCCGACCTTGCGCCGTCCGTTGGCAACAGTCAGCCCTGGCGCATCGTCCGGGTGGACAGTCCGGCCCGGCGGGACGCGGTGACGAGGCTGTTCGAGCAGGAAAACAACCGCGCCCTTGCTGCCTATGAGGGCGAAAAGGCGGAGCTTTACGCAAGGCTCAAGCTGGCGGGCCTGCGCGAAGCGCCGGTTCAGCTGGCGGTCTTCTGCGATCCGGACCCGGAGCAGGGCCATGGGCTTGGCCGTGCAACGATGCCGCAGACACTTGCCTTCTCGGCCGTTGGCATGGTCCAGTGTCTGTGGCTTGCCGCGCGCATGCATGGCGTGGGGCTCGGCTGGGTGTCGATCATCGATCCGCAGGCCGTGAAGACAACGCTGGACGTGCCTTCCGGCTGGGAGCTGATCGGCTATCTCTGCCTCGGTTTCCCCGAGGAAGAGCATCTGGTGCCGGAGCTGGAGCGGGAGGGCTGGCAGGCCCGCACACCGCTCGAAGGGCGTATTTTCATCCGTTAGGAGGAACCTTTGGCAGTCATCATCAGGCCGATTGAAGACAAGGACCGGGCGTCGCTCGCACAGCTGCTGGAAGAGCGGTGGGCGGGCGTGGAGATCCTGCTGGATGGCGTCATGGTCGATGCCTCGGCACTGCCGGGCTTTCTGGCGGAGGACGACGGGCAGCTCGCCGGGGCTGTCACGGTCATCCGCCGGGAGAGCGAATGGGAAATCCTGACCCTCGATTCGCTCAGCCGCTGGGCAGGCACGGGTACGCAGCTGCTGGATGCGGTGGTCAATGATGCGCGCGGCCATGGCATGACCCGGCTGATGGTGCGCACATCGAATGACAATCTGGATGCCTTCCGCTTCTATCAGCGGCGTGGCTTCCGGCTGGAGCGGATCGTGCAGGGCGTCATTGATGACGAGCGCCAGCTCAAGCCCGAAATCCCGCTCATGGGCGAGTACGGCATTCCGCTGCATGACGAAGTGGTGCTCGGCCGAAGCCTTTAGGCTTTGTACCAAGGCTTTCGATGCTGACGCATCACGCCTTGAAATGGCTCAGGCGCCGTACGGGCTTGAGCAGCTCTTGATGGGCCAAGCTGATCGAGAGTTGGTGCCAGGCTGCGGCAATACGAAGGTTAGGCCTGCTGCGGCCTGCGCCGGAGGTAGACCTTGCTTTCAAAGCTGAAGACCAGTTCGCCGTTCTGGTTGGTGCCCTCATTGCGGCCGCGCAGCACGCCCCAGTCCGGGCGCTGCGGGATATCATCCTTCGCAATCACGACGCTTGCGTAGGTGATCGTGTCGCCGGCAAAAACGGGCTTGATCCATTTGAGGTTTTCAAAGCCGGGCGAGGGGCCGCGCTCCACCGGCGTTTCCCCGCGAGCGAGCGTGGCCGCGTCCAGTTCCTGCATGGTCAGGATCAGACGGCGCATGAAGGCGGAGGCCGTGTGCCAGCCGGAGGCGCAGAGGCGGCCAAAGTGTGTGGCCGCTGCACCTTCTTCCGTCAGGTGGAAGGGCTGAGGGTCGAAGGCGGCGGCAAAGCGGACGATGTCTTCGGCCGTGAAGTGGTGGGAGCCAAGCTCGACGCGCTCGCCCAGCTCCATCTCGTCAAACCAGGTTCTCATGCGCCCGCCTCCGCTGCTGCCTCACGGCAGGTGAAGAGGATCGGGTTTTCCAGCACCATCACGGTGTCACCGTTCTGATTGAAGACGGAAAAAGCGAAGGTGACGAGCCCAAGGCCGGGCCGCGAGCGCAAGGGGCGGCAGCTCAGCACCTTGGCTTCCGCCCTCAGCGTGTCGCCCGGGTAGACCGGCCGCCGCCAGGTGAGGGTGTCGATGCCCGGCGCGCCCTGACCGGCGGACTGCGCCAGAAGCCCGTCCACCAGCATGCGCATGAACATGGATGCGGTGTGCCAGCCCGATGCGGCGAGGCCGCCCAGCAGCGAGGCCTTGCCGGCCTCTTCATCAAGGTGAAAGGGCTGAGGGTCGAATTCCGCAGCGAAGGCGATGATTTCATCCTTCGTGACGGTCTTCGTGCCGAGGGGGATGGTCTCGCCGGGCGAGAAGTCTTCGAAGTAGCGGTGGGCGGTCATGGGACTTGTTTTATCTTGCCATGACCGCCCGCGCCAGTGGTTGATGGGGCTCATTCCGCTTCTGGCAAATGCTCCTTTTGGCGGAGCTTGAATGCCAGCGGGTCAGACCATGCGCCAGATCCGGGCGGCCGCCGCCCGCTCCGGCGATTGGCCTCAATCGTAATACATCTCGTTGTCGTCCAGATAGACGTTCGAGGCTTCGCAGATGTCGATGGAGATCGGGTCGTCCAGCACTTCGCTGCCGTCCGTCCCGAGCCAGCCCACCTGGAAAGTCTGCTCGCAAGGACCAGAATTGGCGTGGAAGGTGGCACGCACATTGTCGCCCGGAGCCAGACGGTTGCTCAGCCAGTTGTCACTCCAGCCGTCACCGCCGTTGGTGTAGAAGCCAACGACCGTGTTGCTGTCCGTGTTGTTGTAGATCTGGAAGTAGCCTTCCTGCCCGGTTCCGGCCGCCATCAGCGGTGCGGTTGCGGTCAAGGTTGCGGCAACTGCCGCTGCAAGAAAATTGAAGCTTTTCATCATGCTCCCCACAGAGCCATGGGCAAGTTGCGACTCTTCGCAGCCCGCTGGCTCCATGAAAAGCAAGACCACCGCTGCGACAGCCTGTAAAGCTGACGCTTAGTATCGATAATCAACGTGCATTGATATAATGCAATCACTGGATGTCTATATGACAGATAAGTTATCAGGCGTTGCCGATCAGTACCCCGGCGGCGAACACCAGTGATCCGCCAAGAACCACCTGCAGGGCGGCGCGCCAGAAAGGCGTGTCCATGTAGCGGTTCTGGATCCAGGCAATGGCCCAGAGTTCAATGAAGACGACGGCCGCAGCCAGGCTGGTGGCTGTCCAGAAATCCGGAATGAGATAGGGCAGGGCGTGGCCAAGTCCGCCAACCGTCGTCATGATACCGGACGAAAGACCGCGCTTCAGTGGAGAGCCGCGCCCCGACAGCACCCCGTCATCATGCGCAGCTTCCGTGAAGCCCATGGAAATGCCCGCACCAACGGAGGCGGACAGGCCGACGAGGAAGGTCTGCCAGGTGTCCTGCGTCGCAAAGGCGGCGGCAAAGATCGGGGCCAGTGTCGAGACGGAGCCATCCATCAGCCCGGCAAGGCCCGGCTGCACATAGGTGAGAATGAACTGGCGGTGGGCGGTCTTGTCTTCCTCGGCCCGCACATCCGTGGGGGTGAGGCTCTCGCTCAGGGCCTCTGCACGGCTCTCGTGGCCGCGTTCGGCCATGGCGAGATCGCCCAAGAGCTTGCGGGTGGCGGCATCGCTGGTGCGCTTTGCAGCTTCCTCGTAGAAGCGGGCGGCCTGATCCTCCATCTGCTCCGCCATCGCCCGCACTTTTTCAAGGCCGAGCGGACGGACCAGCCAGTCAGGCTTGCGGGTGTAATATCCGCGCACGTGCTCGCGCCGGATCAGTGGGATGCTGTCGCCAAAGCGGTCCTGGAACAGGGCAATCAATTGCTGCCGGTGGCCATTCTCCTCTTCCGCCATGGCATCGAACACGGCGGCAGAGGCGGGAAAATCATCCCGCAGCCCATCGGCATAGGCCTTATAGATCCGGCTGTCGTCCTCTTCGGACGAGATCGCGAGGGCGAGAATTTCGGCCTCGCTCAGCGATGAAAAGTCGCGGCGGCCAGTCGACAGAAACCGGGAGAACATCTGCGCGATCCGATCAGGAAAGGATGAGGGAACTCCCCGCAATCTAAACCGCAAGATATGTCAAAACCACCCATGATAGGCCCAGTGCGTCAAAGTGAGCGAGCAACATGACCTTCCAGCCTCCTTCGGACCTGACCCCGGCCAGAACCTACGAACGGCGCTTTGCCCGCGTCATCGAGCATGTGCATGATCATCTCGACGAGCCGCTTGATCTCGATCAGCTCGCCGATATCGCTGCCATGTCGCGGTGGCACTGGCACCGGGTGTGGCAGGCATGTTTCGGTGAAAGTGTGGTTGCCATGGTCCGGCGGCTCCGGATGCAGCGGGCAGCCACGGCGCTGGCCAGGGGCGAGACGGATCTGGAACGGCTGGCACGGGAGGCCGGCTATGGCAGCCTGACTGCCTTCACCCGCGCCTTCCGTCAGTCCTATGGCCTGCCGCCGGCCACATACCGGGACGCGGGTCCGCATCGCCGTTTTGACAAGGACTGGACACCGCCGGCCCGCAAGCGGCCGGCTGACCTTGGAGCTTCTCCCATGCATGACATCGTCATCCGCCAGGAACCGCAGCGCGTGCTGGCCGGAATCGCGCACAAGGGCCCTTACATCGAAATCGGCCGTGCCTTTGAACATCTGATCGGCAGCCTTGCCAGTCGTGGCCTGATGGACAAGACAGGCATGTTGATCGGCTTTTACTACAGCGATCCGTCCGTGGTGCAGGAGCAGGAGCTGCGTTCGGCCGCAGCGGTCGAGCTGCGGCAGGACATCGCCTTGTCTGCGCCGCTGGAGCGCATCGAGGTTCCGGCGCAGCGCTATGCCGTATTGCGGCACAAGGGGCCGTATGCGGACATGAAGGCCGCCTATGACTGGCTCTACGGCACCTGGCTGCCGGCATCTGGCCATGAACCGGCGGATGGGCCGGCCATGGAAATCTACTTGAACAACCCCCGCGACACGGCCCCGTCCGATCTTCTGACCGACATCTGCCTGCCGTTGAGATAGGGGTAGATCACCTCGACCAGAAGCGGCGCAAAGCCTTTGCCGCGCGCCGCGATCCGGCCGCTGTGGACCGCCCGCACTGAACCATAGGGGAAAGCGCAAGGACAAGCCAGTCCGGGCGTGGCGTTTCGGCCCAGAGGGCGGCGGGTATGCCGTTCAAATCACTGCCTGTTTTTTGAACAAAAGTATCTGCGTGGCCTGTTTGAATGGGCGCAGGAAAAAATCTCTGCATCCGGATCTGCCTATTTGTTTTGCTTTTGGCTTGACGTTAGGCAAATGGGTTTAAGTATCCGCTTCCATTGATGAAATTATTCCGGCAATGGGTTTGCTTTCCTTTTTGTTAGTGATTTTTGACGGTAATACATTCCTGACATCAGGCTCCTCGGAGCTGAGCGGCAGGTAGATATTTAGATGGATCAGTTGATTGCCGATACGGAGCGTGCCCCGGCGCTGTCCGACATCGTGGAACGAACCTCCGAGGTGCGTGAACTGACCACAACAAAGGTTGGCCAGATCCGGGACGTAACGGGGCGGCTGCGGATGCTGGCGCTCAATGCCATGATCGAGAGCGCCCGCGCAGGCGATCAGGGCCGCGGCTTTCTGGTGGTGGCGCAGGAAGTGCGCGAGATTTCCACCGCCGTCGAGGGCATTTCCGGCGCGTTGGCCAAGGAGCTGGCGGGCGAAATCGAAGCGCTGGAAACGCTGACTCGCCAGATGGCGCTGCAGGCGCAGGGCTCGCGCCTGACGGATCTGGCGCTCAACGCCATCGAACTGATCGACCGCAACCTCTATGAACGCACCTGTGACGTGCGCTGGTGGGCGACGGATTCGGCCGTCGCTGGCTGTGCGGAGAACTCCACGCCGGAGGCGGTTGCCTATGCCAGCGAGCGGCTGGGTGTCATTCTCGGGGCCTATACGGTCTATACGGATCTGTGGCTGTGTGACCTCAACGGCCGGGTGATCGCCAATGGCCGCCCGGACCGCTTCAAGGTTGCCGGCGCGGATGTGTCTTCCCGCGGCTGGTTCGGCCGTGGCCGGTCCCTGCGCTCCGGTGATGACTATGTGGCGGACGAGATCTCCCGGGAGCCGCTGCTCGGCAATGGGCAGGTGGCGACCTATCTTGCCAGCGTGCGGGAGGGAGGGCGCAGCAATGGCCGTCCGATCGGCATGCTGGCTGTCCACTTCGACTGGGAGCCGCAGGCGAAGGCGATTGTCGACGGCGTGCGCCTGACACCGCAGGAGCGGGAGCGCTCACGCGTGATGCTGGTCAGCGGCAATGGCCGTGTGCTGGCCTCATCGGATGGCAAGGGCGTGTTGAGCGAGCAGTTCCAGCTCCAGACCGGCGGCCAGGAGCATGGCTTCTATGTGGACCGGGACGGCGCCACCGTCGCCTTCCACAGGACGCCGGGCTACGAGACCTATGCCGGCCTTGGCTGGTACGGTGTCATCCGCCAGAAGCTGTGATGGACCTGCGGGCTGATCACACGACGTCGACGGTCAGCGGTGCAAAGCCCTCGACGCGGGCCTCCAGCCTGTCGCCGCGCACAACCGGGCCGACGCCCGAGGGGGTGCCGGTCAGGATCACGTCGCCGGCGGCAAGCGTGAAATAGTCCGACAGATAGGCGATCATCTCCGGGATCTTCCAGATCATCTGGTTGAGATCGCCGCTCTGGCGCAGGGTGCCATTGACGGAGAGGGTGATGGCGCCTGCCTGCGGATGACCGCAGATACCGGCCGGGACCACGGGGCCGATGGGGGCGGAATGCTCGAAAGCCTTGGCCGTGTCCCAGGGGCGGCCCATGTCCTTGGCCACCGCCTGCAGGTCACGGCGGGTCATGTCGAGGGCCACCGTATAGCCATAGACGTGGGAAAGCGCATCGGCCACCGTGATGCCACTGCCACCGGACTTCAGCACCACCGCCAGTTCCACCTCGTGATGCACATCCGCCGTCTTGCCCGGATAGGGGAAGGTGCCGGAGGCGTCGAGATTGTCCGGGTTTTTCTGGAAGAAGAACGGCGGTTCCTTGCTCGGATCGTGCCCCATCTCCACCGCATGAGCCGCATAGTTGCGGCCGATGCAATAGACCCGCCGCACCGGAAACAGCGCATCAGTGCCTGCCACGGGCAGGGCGGGGATCTTCGGAACGTCAATCACAAAGCTCGTCATGATGCGCTGGTCTTTCTGGTGCTGGCGTCAGGTGTTGAACTTGAACAGCATCACATCGCCGTCCTTGACGATGTATTCCTTGCCTTCGTCACGGGCCTTGCCGGCTTCCTTGGCGCCCACTTCGCCGCCGAGGCTGACATAGTCGTCGAAGGCAATCGTCTGGGCGCGGATGAAGCCGCGTTCGAAGTCCGAGTGGATGACGCCGGCTGCCTGCGGCGCCTTGGTGCCGCGGGTGATGGTCCAGGCGCGGGTTTCCTTCGGGCCTGCGGTAAAATAGGTGATCAGGCCCAGAAGGTCGTAACCGGCGCGGATCAGGCGGTCGAGGCCCGGCTCTTCAAGGCCGAGCGTGTCGAGGAATTCCTTCTGCTCTTCATTGTCGAGCTGGGAGATTTCCGCCTCGATGGCCGCAGAGATGACAACCGAACCGGCGCCCTGTGCCTTTGCCATTTCGGCAACCTTCGCCGACAGCTCGTTACCGGTTCCGGCCGAGCCTTCTTCCACGTTGCAGACGTAGAGCACGGGCTTGGAGGTGAGCAGGTTCAGGCCCTGCAGGATCTTCTCTTCCTCGGCATCGGCGAGCTTCAGCGTGCGCACCGGCTTGCCGTCCTGCAGCAGGGCGAGGGCGGCTTCCATGATCGGGGCGATGGCCTTGGCTTCCTTGTCGCCGACCTGTGCCTTCTTCTTCATCGGGGCAAGGCGGCGCTCAAGGCTTTCCATGTCGGAGACCATCAGTTCGGTCTCGACGGTTTCCGCGTCGGAGATCGGGTCGATCTTGCCTTCCACATGGGTGATGTCGTCATCGACGAAGCAGCGCAGCACGTGGACGATGGCGTCCACCTCGCGGATGTTGGCGAGGAACTGGTTGCCGAGGCCTTCGCCCTTCGACGCGCCGCGCACGAGGCCGGCGATGTCCACGAAGGTGATGCGGGTCGGAATGATTTCCTTGCTGCCCGCGATCTTGGCAATCGCCGTCATGCGCGGGTCCGGCACGGCCACTTCGCCGGTGTTCGGCTCGATGGTGCAGAACGGATAGTTGGCGGCCTGAGCCGCCGCCGTGCGTGTGAGCGCGTTGAAGAGCGTGGACTTGCCGACGTTGGGCAGGCCGACGATGCCGCACTGGAAACCCATGGGAGATCGCTTTCGGTTTGATCGAAGATTTGAGCCGCTTCTTGCCCGAGGGGGCGGGCAAGGTCAAGCATTGCGAAGACGGAAGGCGGGTCAGTCCTGCCCGCCGCTCTTGCCCAGCAGCTTCTTCAGCATCTCGGCCATGGGGCCGGAGGTGGGCAGGGCAGGGGCCTTCGGCTGGCGGGCCTGGCGGATGTGGCTCTGCCCTTTGGCGGCCGGGCGCGGCGCGGGCGGGGTGGTGGCATCGCCGGTTTCCGCAGCCTTGCGCTTCTCAGGGCGCTGTGCCTTCTCCGGCTCCAACTGCAGGGTCAGCTTGTTGGCAAAGGTGCTGTCCTGACGTTTTGCTAGCAGCTCCGCGTGATCTGCGATACCGCCCAGGATCAGCTCCAGCCACTCGCCATCCACTTTGGCGAAGTCGCCCAGCACATAGTTGGAGACAAGTTTCTTGTCGCCCGGATGGCCGATGCCGAGCCTCAGGCGCCGGTAGGCGTCGCCAATATGGGCGGTGATGGAGCGCAAGCCGTTGTGGCCGCCATGGCCGCCGCCGGTCTTCATGCGGAACTTGGCGGGCGGCAGGTCCAGCTCGTCATAGATGACGAGGATATCCGCCGGCTCCAGCTTGTAGAAGCGCATGGCCTCGCCGACGGAGCGGCCGGATTCGTTCATGTAGGTCATGGGCTTCAGCAGCATGATCTTCTCGCCGCCGATGGTGCCCTCGCTCACCTCGCCTTGAAAGCGGGCGCGCCAGGGCGAGAAGCTTGAGTAGCGGCGGTGGATCTCGTCCACGGCCATGAAGCCGATGTTGTGCCGGTTGCGGGCATATTGTCCGCCCGGGTTGCCGAGGCCTGCGATGATCTGCATGGCATGTCCGTAGCTGCGCAAACGGGAAATGGCGCCAGCCTTGGGGCCGCGCGGTGTCAGCGTCCGCTTACAGCAATGGGCCGCCCCTGTCGAGACGGCCCACTCTCTGGCTGCTTTCTCATGGTCTTGCGGAGCGGTGCAGTGCCGGGGTGCGCACTGCCGGAACGTTGTAACTTACTCCCCTTCCCGCAAGGCCTCTCGAATGCGAGCCTGCTCACCGGCGACGTGAGGCAGCAGTTCGCTGCCGCCCGATCCCTGCTTCTCCGTCAGGAATTCGGACATCCGCCGGTCAAGTTCGGTCAGCCGCTGGCTCCGTCGCCCGGCGGGGCGGATGGGGCCGAAGCCATGCATGGCAAACCAGAAGGCTGGAAAACCGGCGTTCATGCGCGCGCCATCCCGTTCCCCCGCAGTTCCTTGCGGAAGAACTCCCGTTCCACCTGCGCGATTTGCTCCTTGAGGCGGAGGCGCAGTTTCTTGAGGGCTGTGAGGCGGATGGTATCGGTGTGAGGGCGGCGGGCCTCCCGCTCGATCTTTGCGTCGAGAATGGCATGACGAACGCGCAAGGCGACCAGTTTCTGGTGCATGTTTTCCTCCTTTCATTACCCAGCGTCTCTCATATGGAGTGCTTCGCGCGATTATAAAAATACATAGACTATATGGCTGTGATAGATAATATCTATCACATGCCCTACCGCCCTTCGCACCGCCAGCTTGAGTATCTTGTCGCCGTTGCCGAGCATGGCCACTTTGGCCGCGCCGCTCGCGCCTGCCATGTTTCCCAGCCGACCTTGTCGGCGCAGTTGAAGCTGCTGGAGGACCGGCTGGGGGTGGTGCTGATTGACCGGGGCGGCAGTGCCGTGCAGCCGACGCCGGCTGGCCATGCCCTGCTTCCCTATGCGAGAACGGTGCTGGAAACGCTGGATGAGTTTGTCCGCGAGGCGCAGGCGGCCGACAAGGGGCTGGGCGGTCTGATCCGCATGGGCGTTGCGCCCACGGCCGGGCCGTATCTGCTGCCCGGCGTCATCGAGCTTCTGCAGGAACAGGTGCCGGGCCTGCAGCTCTACATCCGGGAGGAACGGCCATCACTTCTGGAAACGGCCGTACGGGAGGGGAATGTGGATTGCATTCTGACGCCCCTGCCGGTCCGGGAAAGCCGCCTCGCCTGTGAGGTGATATGCTGCGAGCGGATCTATCTGGGCCTGCCCCAGCGCCATCCTCTTGCTGCCAGGCCCGGGCTGTCCGTTTCCGACCTCGAGGGTGAGCGGATGCTGACGCTGGGGCGCGGCCACCGGCTCTATGATCAGGTGCAGGCGCTGTGCGCGGCGTCCGGCGCGGTGATGAGTGAGGACTACGAAGGTACCAGCCTTGACGCCCTGCGCCAGATGGTCGCCATCGGCATGGGGCTTTCCCTGTTTCCGGCCGCCTATGTGGCTTCCGAATTTGCGCGGGAGCGGCAGGTGGTGCTGCGGAGCCCGGGCGACTGGCCCATGCAGCGGCATATCGTGCTGGCCTGGCGGGAGGGCTCGCCGCGTCAGGCTCATTTTCAGCGGCTGGCGGAACTGGCGCGCGACGGCATCGCCGGGTCAGGTCTTGAGGGTGTCAGCCTGGCGGAGGCTTGACGCAAAAAGGGGACGCAATGCGCCCCCTTTCGCGGAAAATTCCGGCGAGCCTGAAATCAGGCTTCAGCCGAACCTTCTTCTTCAACGTCCTTCAGGCCAGCCGGAGCGGCGATCGTGGCGATGGTGAAATCGCGGTCGGTGATCGTCGGATGGCAGTTGGCCGGAACGTTGATGGCGGAGATGTGGAGCGACTCGCCGAGCTTGGCGTTCGCAAGATCCAGCTCCAGGAACTCCGGAATGGCGTTCGCCGGAACGGTCATTTCAACCGTGTGACGGACGATGTTCAGCACGCCGCCGCGCTTGATGCCCGGGCAGGTTTCCTGGTTCAGGAAGTGAACCGGAACGTTGACCACGAGGGTGGTGTTGGCGGACACGCGCAGGAAGTCAACGTGGGTCAGGTCGTCGCGGACCGGATGACGCTGGAAGTCCTTGGCGATGACCTGGTGCTTCTCGCCGTCCACCTCGATGGTGGCGATGTGCGTCAGGAAGCCGCCCTTGTGCAGGGCCAGAGTGGTTTCCTTGAGCGGAATGGAAATCGGCAGCGCGGCCTTCTTGTCACCATAGATGACGGCGGGGATGAGACCTTCGCGACGCAATGCACGAGCGGCCCCCTTGCCCACCCGGTTCCGCACAGATGCCTTCAGCTCGTAGCTGGCAGCCATGACAGTACTCCTTCGGATGTAAAAATGGACCGGCGCCTCCCTGACCCATTGGCCAGAGTGACGGGATCGGTCCCTGCGCCGCCTCCAGGGGTGCGGGCGCGAGCGGGTCTATAGCCGAAAGGCCGGGAAAGCGCAAGCAATGCGCCCCGGATTGCTTGCGCTTTCAGCCCTTCAGACGCCGGTCCGTGTTTTCCACGAAGGCCGGATCAACCTTGCGGGCAAAGGCGTTGCGCCAGCCTTCGGCGAGAACCTCCATGGCCGCCAGCTCTGCGGCCTCTGCCGCATCAAGGCGCGGATTGAAGCGCGCAGCGATCACGCGGCTCAGCGGCCAGTCCGGATGCAGCCGCTCGATGAGGCGGATCGTGCCGCCCGCCGCCACATTGCCTTCTTCCAGAACCCGGTAGTACCAGCCGGTGAAGCCGGTTTTCTGGAAGGCAGGGGCCATGCCCGGCAGGCCGGTGTGCATGTTCAGCTTCCAGCAGGGCTGGCGGCCCTGACAGATCTGCACCGTGGCGCCGTCCATCTTCAGGATGTCACCAAGGCACAGGCTCTCTTCGGTCAGGCCGTGGCTGGAGATGTTCTCGCCAAAGCAGCCGGGCTTGAAGAACTCCGCCTGCTCCGGCCATGCGGCAGCCCAGTGCGGCATGTGATCGGCAGCATAGTGATGCAGTGCCTTTTCCGGTCCGCCATGAACGGCCGTGTCTGCCTGCTCGTCGCCGGAAAGCCCTGTCTTCGACAGCCAGAGACTGTCCTGCGCCGCCTGCTTGGCGATGGCACTCGGGGCCTTGCCTTCCCAGCGGTCCCTGGCCTTGCCCGTGAAGACGCCAAGGATGGTTGCTTCCAGATGCTGGGTCATGAGCTATTCCTTCCTGACTCGTGACGGGCAACCTGCCGGCCGCCGGACTGTGTTGGAAACGAAAAAGGCACCCGTTTCCGGATGCCTTTTCATCTTGGCCAAGGCGTGCGGCCGCCTCAGTTGAACAGGCTCGAAACCGATTCTTCCAGCGCCGTGCGGTTGATCGCTTCGCCCATTAGCGGGGCGATGGAGACGGCGCGGATGTTGGCGGCGGCCTTAATGGCGGCGGTCGGCTCGATGGAGTTGGTGATCACCAGTTCCTTGAGCTTGGAGGCAGAGACGCGGGCAACTGCGCCGCCGGACAGAACGCCGTGGGTGATGTAGGCCGTCACCGACTTGGCGCCCTTGTTCAGCAGCGCCTCTGCTGCGTTGCACAGGGTGCCGCCGCTGTCGACGATGTCATCCACGAGGATGCAGTCCATGCCATCGACGGTGCCGATGATGTTCATGACTTCCGATTCGCCCGGACGGTCGCGGCGCTTGTCGACGATGGCGAGCGGCGCATCGATTCGCTTGGCCAGTGCACGGGCGCGCACCACGCCGCCGACGTCCGGCGACACGACCATCACGTTATCCGTGGCGTAACGCTCCTTGATGTCGCGGGTCATGACTGGCGCGGCAAACAGGTTGTCGGTGGGGATGTCGAAGAACCCCTGGATCTGGCCTGCATGCAGGTCAAGGGTCAGGATGCGGTCGGCGCCGGCTTCGGTGATCAGATTGGCCACCAGCTTGGCGGAGATCGGCGTACGGCCCGAGGCGCGGCGGTCCTGGCGGGCATAGCCGAAGTAGGGGATCACTGCGGTGATGCGGCGGGCCGAGGAGCGGCGCAGCGCATCAATGATGATCAGCAGTTCCATCAGGTGGTCATTGGCGGGGTAGCTTGTGGACTGAACCACGAAGACATCCTCACCACGGACGTTTTCCTGAAGCTCGACGAAAATCTCCTGGTCAGCGAAACGCCGCACCTGGCAGGCAGCCAGAGGAACATCCAGATATTTGGAAATTTCTTCGGCAAGCGCGCGATTGGAGTTGCCCGCGACAATTTTCATGGGCGACTGGTCCTTTTGTGCGACGCGGCAACGCCGGACCCGGAAGGCCCCTGCCTCACGTCTTCAGTTACGCGTCCATGTCACGCACCAGGGCGGTGCGCAGCACCCTGAGTTTTGCTTGTCTCAGGCGGCGGCGTTGTAACAACCCCGCTGCCTTCCGACAACACCACAAAAGGCCATCCGGCTGCTTTTTTCTGCTGCGTTGCACCTAAGGTGAATACTTAGACGTGCAATTGATGCTTCAAAGGCTCAATACGTGTTTACCCAGGCCTTCAGCTCAAGCACCGTACGGGCCGCGACTTGCTTCAGGGTGGACACATCCACAGCGGTCCAGGGATCACCGCTCACGCCGGAGGTGGCCTCGGTGCCGGAGATGCGCGTCAGGCGCACGCCATTGGCATCAAAGACGTCGAAAACGAAAAAGATCGAGCCGCCAGCCGCCGTTCCGGTGGCCGTCAGATATCCTTTGACGCGGTAGGTCGGCTTGGCGTCGATGCGGCGCACCAGCTTCAGCCGCTCGGTGCCCGCCCGGGCGCCGATCTCCTGCGCCAGTTCGTCCGCCGTGTTGCCCGGAGCACCGGTGAAGGGCTCAAACGCAAAGGTGGCCTGGCTTGCGGGAACCTTCGGAGCCGGAGTGAGGGCCTGGTTTCCCGGCACGGACGGGGCGACAGTCCTTGGTGTGGGCGCTGTCTGGTTGCAGGCCGCAACGGCGAGAAGAAGGGTCGCGGCGCAAAGCCTCTTGGCCGTGGAGGACATGAGTGTCGTCATCTGTTCCCGAATACCGTTTCTGGTGGCGGCGGCCGCAGTCGCCTGAGCGCCGGAAATCCTGTGTGTGGACAGGTTTAGCTTGCCTTGACCGGAAGGTCGAGAGGCAGTTCCGAAAGAGAAACAGGTCCATCCACGCCAGTCAGATAGGTCCGGCCCAGTGACATGGCCGTTTCCGAACCCGAATCAGCCAGAATCATGTGCATGAAGATGACCATGTTCGGTTCGACGGCTGCATCATTGCCGCTATAGGCCATCGGCCAGTCCATCCAGCTGGGCGTGAAGCGGGCGCCGAGCGAGTAGCCGCAGGCATTGAGCCGGTGGGGCAGCATGTTGCGGGCATCCATGGCACCGGCATGGGCGTCGAAGATCTCGCCGAAGGTGCAGCCGGTCTGAAGCTTGCTTTCAACGGCCGCCAAGGCCTCGCAGCAGGCTTCGTGCATGACCATGTGGCGGGGCGTTGCGGCGCCAACCGCCACCGTGCGCATCAGGGCGGCGTGATAGTGCCGGTAGGTGCCGGCCAGTTCCAGCGTGATCTGGTCTTGCGGTGATAATGCCCGGCGGCCGGATTTGTAGCGGCACAGCAGGGCATCACGGCCCGAACCGATGATGAATTCATTGCCCGGATAGTCGCCGCCGCCCTCGAAGATGGCCGTATGCATCGCTGCCAGAATGCGTCCTTCATCCGCGCCGGGGCGGATTTCGTCGAGGCCGGCCAGGTAGGCGGCATCTGCGAGTTTTGCGGCCTGCCGCACATAGACCAGTTCTTCAGCGCTCTTGATCGCCCTGAGGCGCGGGATGATGTGCGAGGCGTCCGACAGTTCGGCGAAGCTGCGCAGGGCTTCGTCCAGCTCGCGGCCCAGCTTTGCGGTCAGCCCGTGGGTGTCATATTCGATGCCGAGCCGGGCTCCGAGCAGGTCCATGTCGAAGAGCATGTCCTTCAGCTGACCCACCGGGCTGGCGCCGCCCCGGTCTACCCAGATGCGGATGTCGGAGATGTTGGATGTGTGCTTTGCCTGCCGCTCGTCGGCCGAGCGTGTCAGCAGCACCTTGCGCCCGTCGGCGGTAACGACGAGGCACTGGAAGAAGCAGAAGCCGAAGGTGTCATAGCCCGTCAGCCAGTAGTTGCTGTCCTGTGCGAACAGCAGCATGGCATCCAGCTTTTCGTCTTCCATCCGGATCCTCAGCCGCTCGAACCGGCTCTCGAATTCCGCGTCGGTGAAATGCAGCGCCATCGGGTCAGTCTCCTGTCAGCACGAGTGCGGAAATCTGGCGGCCATAGTCCGGCTCCTTGCGGTGCGTCGTGCGCCGGTAGGAGAAGAAGCGGGCTTCATCGGCATAGGTGCACAGACCAAGGCTTTCGGCCCGGCCTGTGCCTGCCGCCTGCAGACGGGCGATGATGAAGGCCTGCAGATCGAACATGAAGTGGTTTTCGCGCCCCGACGTGCCGAAGAAGCGGCCGCAGCCGGGCGCTTCCGCCTCGAAACGCTCGTGGAACTCCGGGCCGACCTCATAGGCGGCGGCCGAAATGCAGGGACCGAGCACGGCGATGATGTTCTCCCGCCTTGCGCCGAGCTTTTCCATGGCCGCCAGCGTGTTGTCGAGCACGCCGGTCAGCGCGCCGCGCCAGCCTGCATGGGCCGCGCCGATGACGTGGGCCTGAGGATCGGCAAACAGCACGGGGCCGCAGTCGGCGGTGGACACGCCGATGGCAAGGCCGGGGGTGGCGGTGACCAGCGCATCCGCCGTGCGGTTCTCGCCTTCGGTAAAGGGACGGGTGACGGCGATCACATCGGGCGAATGCACCTGATAGGGCGAGACGAGCTGCTCCGGTGCCACGTCCAGCATACCAGCGACGCGGGCGCGGTTTTCCAGCACATGCGACCGGTCATCATCGGAGCCAAGGCCAATGTTGAGGCTGCTGTAAATGCCGGTGGAAACGCCGCCCTGCCGGGTGAAGAAGCCATGGCGAAGGACGCCGGGCAGGGTCAGAAGGTCAGCGGTAATCATCAAGCCTCTCCGGAATTTGCGCCAGCGTGCGGCGGAAGAGCCTCACTGTCAAACGGGGCGGGAACAAGGCCTGGTTGAGCAACGCACAGCACCTTGAAAAGTTCGCCCATTTCCTGAGGCGCCGCCAACCGCTCCACCTCGCTGCGGATGCGTTCCTGCGTGGCGGCGTCCTTGCCAGCGCCCAGTTGCCCGGCCCGCTCAAGCAGCCCCATGCGCAGCAGGAATTCGCCTTGTGTCAGCGGTGAGGCTACGGTTGCCCCGCCGCGCCGGGCGGCAGCGGCCAGCACCTCGAAATCCACATGCGCCGTCAGATCGGCAAGGCCGGGTTCGGCCAGCACATCCTGATAGGCGTGGCGGCGCAGCGCCTGCAGGGTGTCGCCGGGGGCAGAGCGCAGGTAGCCGTAGTCGATGAACAGGGCTGTCCCGCCATGCGCGGTGATTCTGGCGGCAGCTTCCTGCGCAATGGCGGCGGAGAGCGGCGAGGTTTCGAGGATGGCGCCAAGCGGGGCGTTTGCGGCGGTTTGAGGAATGGCCGCCAGCGGCAGGCGGCCGGGACCAGTGCCGAAGGCAAGGTCTCCGGTCTCACTCAGCCCCACCATCCGCTCGCGCCAGCCCTCCGGCGTCTTCACATATTGATGGATGGGCAGCGCATCGAAGAATTCGTTGGCGATCAGGATCACCGGCCCTTCGGGTACTTCGCGCAGGCTGTCATGCCAGTTCGGCGTAAGCGGCGCATTGGCAAGCGCTTCGGCCTGCCGGGCCTTTAGCCGGGGGCTGATTTCGACGAGATGCAGGCTGGCAGCGTGCAGGAAGGCCGGGCGCAGGCTTGCCATGCGCAACAGATCTGCCATCAGCGTGCCGCGTCCGGGACCGGTTTCCACCAGCCGCACGGTCTGCGGCGCGCCCATAGCCTCCCAGGCGGAGAGGACGAAGGCGCCGATGAGCTCGCCGAACATCTGGCTCACTTCCGGCGCGGTGATGAAGTCGCCCTTCGCGCCAAACGGCTCTGCGGCGGTGGTATAATAGCCGTGCTGCGGATCGGCGAGGCAGGCGGCCATATAGGCGGCCACCGTCATCGGGCCTTCCGCCGCGATCTGGCGGATGAGCTTTTCCTTCAGCGGCGAGGCGGGCAGGGCGTCTCTCCTCATGCGGCCCTGGCTCTGCGCCAGCTCCAGACCATCAGTGCGATGCCGGCGATGATCATCGGGCCGGACAGCAGCATGCCCATGGTGAAGCCGCCGGGCAGGAAGCCGATCTGGGCGTCGGGCATGCGGAACTCTTCGGCGATGGAGCGGGTGATGCCATAACCGGCGGCAAAGGCACCTGCCAGGAAGCCCGGCTTCTGCAACAGGCCGAAGCGGTGCGACATGAGGCGCAGGACGAGGAACAGCAGCACGCCTTCCAGCGCTGCCTCATAGAGCTGGCTCGGATGGCGCGGGATGTAGCCGCCGGAGGGGAACTCCACCGCCCAGGGCACATCCGTGGGGCGGCCCCACAATTCGTCATTGATGAAGTTGGCGAGCCGCCCGAAGAAAAGCCCGATGGGCGCGGCAATCCCGGCAAGGTCAAACAGCGTCAGCAGCGGGATGCCGCGGGCACGGGCGAACAGCACCATGGCCAGCACGGTTCCGGCAAAGCCGCCGTGGAAGGACATGCCGCCGTTCCAGACGGCGAAAATCTCCACCGGATTGGCGAGATAGGTCAGCGGGTCATAGACCAGCACATAGCCCAAGCGCCCGCCCACGATGATGCCGACGGTGCCCCAGGTGACGAAATCGTCAATATCCACAAGGCCGGGCCGGGGAACGGCCTGCCACAGCCTGTCCTTCTGCACCGCAAGGCGCATGTAGCGCCAGGCCAGCAGGATGCCCACGATGTAGGACAGCGCGTACCAGCGCAACGCGAAGGGGCCAACCTCGAAGATGACCGGGTCAACGGCGGGGAAGGGCAGGGCGAGAACGGGCATGCAGGGTCCAGTGCTGTTGATCCGGGGCGATTTGCCAGCGGCACCAGACCTTGCGCATTCCCCCCGGTGCGTCAAGGCGCTGCATTGCCGCCTTGAACTTGGAGCAAAAGGTCAATACCTGTGTGACACGGCTCGCAGTGCCTCGCCGGATTGGTCCGGAGAGCAAGCGCAAGGGTGGGCCGTCACCATCTTCAGGAGTGCGTCATGACCCAGGGCCCGAACAGGATTTTCGACGATTTCGCCAAGCTCATGACTGACGCCGCCGGTGTGGCGCAGGGAGCCCGCCGTGAGGTGGAGACCGCTTTCCGTGCCCAGGCCGAACGGTTCCTGGCCGATATGGATCTGGTGAAGCGCGAGGATTTCGACGTCGCCCGCGACATGGCGGTGCGTGCGCTGGACCAGATCGAGGCTCTGGAAGCCCGGATCGCGGCGCTGGAGGCAAAGCTGGCTGAAACCGAGGCAAAGCCTGCCCGCAAGGCCAAGACCGAGGGCTGATGAAGCCCGAATGGCTGCAATGCAGCGGCGGCGGGAGGTGTTTCCGCCGTCACAATGCCGTGAAGCGGCCTGCGCCGGTGCGCCGGAAACAATCGTCCACAGGATTTGATCAAAACCTCAGGGCGGTTTCCTGCTGCATTTGCGAAGGAAGTTTATATACTGATTCCAAACAGGGATTCGCACGCGCCCCGAAATGGGTCCTGTTTTGACCCTGCTGCCTTTGGCGGTTTGGCGCGGCCTCTGTTCAGGGGAAGACGCTGGATTTGCGGAAATCCGCCCCTTATCCGGCTCCCGTAAACGGGGAGGATCGCCATGAGCCTCATCGAAATCGACTTTGAACGCCCCGACAATCCCGTCGATCTGATCGAACACGTGGCTGCGCTCAATGAGTGGGCTTTCGAGCGTTCGGATGATGACGAGATCACCATTTCCATCGGCGGATACTGGTGCGACTATCACGTCTCCTTCTCCTGGATGGAGGAGCTGGAGGCCCTGCACCTGGCCTGTGCCTTCGATCTGAAGGTCACCGAGCCGCGCAAGACCGAGGTGATGCGCCTCCTCTCGCTCGTCAACGAGCAGATGTGGATGGGTCACTTCGATCTGTGGAGCAAGGAAAACGTCATCATGTTCCGCCAGTCCCTGCTGCTGGCAGGCGGTGCGGAAGCTTCCGGTGCTCAGATCGAAGGGCTGCTGGCCAATGCGCTGGAAGCCTGCGAGCGCTATTATCAGTCCTTCCAGTTTGTTGTCTGGGCTGGCAAGACAGCTCAGGAGGCGCTGGAGTGCGCCCTGTTCGAGACCGCAGGAGAAGCATGAGTTTTTCAGCTGAGCGCCCGTTCGCCGTTGTCGGCGCGGGCAAGATGGGCGGCGCAATGATCGCCGGATGGATGGCCCGCGGCGTTGATGCCGCCAGCCTTCTGGTCGTTGATCCCGCGCCGTCCGCCGCTCTCGTGGCCCAGCTGGACAGCCACGGCATTGCCCATGCGTCGAAGGTGCCGGAAGGCGTCAAGGCGGGTATGGTGCTGCTGGCCGTCAAGCCGCAGATCATGGGCGATGTGCTGCCGGGGCTGAAGCCTGCGGTGGCTGACGATACGCTGGTGCTGTCGGTTGCCGCCGGCACGCCGGTGCGCACCTTCGAAGCGGCATTCGGCGATATCGCCGTCATCCGCGCCATGCCCAACACGCCTGCCATGGTGGGAAGGGGCATCACCGCGCTTTACCCCAACGCCCGCGTCACGGCAGCTCAGCGCGAGACCGCCGGGCAGCTTCTGTCGGCGATCGGTGCCGTCGAGTGGCTGACCTCGGAAGAGCAGATCGATCTTGTCACCGCCGTCTCCGGCTCGGGCCCTGCCTATGTGTTCCTGCTGGCCGAGTGCCTGGCGGAAGCCGGGCGCCGCGCCGGTCTTCCGGCGGATCTCGCCGCCCGCCTTGCCGAAGCAACGGTGAGCGGGGCAGGGGAACTGATGCATCAATCTGACGACACGCCCGCAGTCCTGCGGCAGAACGTCACTTCGCCCAATGGCACGACGGCGGCGGCTCTTTCCGTGCTGATGGCGGAAAACGGCCTGCAGCCGCTGATGGATGCAGCTGTCGAAGCTGCTGCCCGCCGCGCCCGGGAACTGGCCGGCTCCTGACGGGGCTGCCGCATTGCTTGCCTTTGCCTCTTCCATGCGGACAGGATGTGCCTACCTATAAAAGGAATACATCCTGCCAAGGCATCCAAGAAGGAGGCGGACATGGCACCGGAAGCAGAAGGCACCGCAGGCAAGACCGGGAAGAGCGGCCGCAAAGCCGCGCCACGTCCCGATGACCGGACGATGGCCGTCGAGGCTTTTCTCGGACTGCTCGCCACCCGTTCTTACGCGGACATTTCCCTGACTGATATCGCCGAAGCCGCCGGGCTGAAGCCCTCGGCTCTCCGGCAGGCTGTTTCCGGCAAGAGCGAGCTTCTAGCTGCTTTTGCCGGGCAGGTGGATGCCGCCGTGCTGGATGGCCGCGATGACAGCATGTTTGACCAGCCGCCGCGTGACCGGCTGTTCGACGTGCTGATGACGCGCCTGGATGCGCTGGCCCCCCACAAATCTGCGCTGGCCCAGCTGCGCAAGGACGCCATGCGTGATCCGGCGCTGGCCATGTGCCTGAACGGTATCGCCGTGCGCTCGCAGGGCTGGATGCTGGCGGCTGCCGGTGTTTCCATTCCCGGCATCAAGGGCCGTCTGGTGCAGCAGGGGCTGGCGGTTTCCTTCGCCCGTGTGCTCGAAACCTTCCTTGAGGAGGAAGACGAAAGCCTGCCGCGCACCATGGCCGCCCTCGACAAGGAACTGGACCGGGGCGAGGACTGGCTGCGGCGGCTGGGAGCGGTGGAGCGGGTGACGCGCCCCGTGGCCTGCGGCCTGATCAAACTCGCCGGCAAGGCGATGTCCCGCCGCAAGTCCCGGCGCAGCGAAGCTGCCCCAGGCGCCACCTCTGAGGCTGGCGGAGAGGCTGCGGCTCAGCCGGTCTAGCCGTTATCTGCCTGTCTGCAAGGGCTTGCGCGGTTGCGCCGGGCGCGGCACTGTGAAGATCCTTTCGCATGGATTTTCCGGAGACCTGCCATGACCCCGAGCGCTCCCGCGCAGCCGATCAGTTTTGACGATTTCCTGAAGGTGGATATCCGCGTTGGGCAGATCATCGAGGCTGCGCCCTTTCCCGAGGCGCGCAAGCCGGCGATCAAGCTGGTGATCGATTTCGGCCAGGACATCGGCATCAAGAAAAGCTCCGCCCAGATCACCAGACACTACACCCCGGAAGGCCTCGTCGGCCGCCGGGTCTTGGCGGTCGTCAACTTTCCCCCGCGCCAGATTGGCCCGATGCGCTCCGAAGTCCTGACGCTCGGCGTGCCGGATGCCGATGGCGAAGTCGTCCTCATCACCCCCGATCAGGACACCCCGCTGGGCGGGCGCTTGTTCTGAGCTTTACCCCGGAATGCGGAAGCGGGCCCTGAGGCCGCCGAGGGGGCTTTCTTCCAACTGGATGTCGCCGCCGTGGCTGCGGGCTATGTCGCGGGCGATGGCAAGGCCAAGGCCGCTGCCGGAGGCGTCCTGATTGCGGGCTTCGTCCAGCCGGTAGAAGGGGCGGAAGACGTTCTCCCGCTCCTCCTCCGGAATGCCGGGGCCATCGTCGTCGATGATCACGGTCAGCCAGCCGTCCATATGGCGGCCCTGGATATCGACATGGCTGGCATGCCTTGCGGCATTCATGACCAGATTCATGAGGCTGCGTTTCACGGCATTGCGCCGCAATTCCACCTCCGGCTCGCCGGTGAAGCTTGAGGAAACGCTCGCACCGGAAATCTCGGCGGCTTCCTCCAGTTCCTCCAGCATCAGGGTGATGTCCGCCGTCTCCACCGCCTCGCCATTGTCGCCGCGCGTGAAGGCGAGATAATCCTCCAGCATGTTGCTCATCTCGTCCACGTCACGCTTGAGGCCTTCGGTCTCCGGTGTTTCGGGGATGAGGGCAAGCTGCAGGCGGAAGCGGGTGAGGATCGTGCGCAGGTCATGGCTGACACCGGCCAGCATGGTGGTGCGCTGGTCGATCTGCCGCTCGATGCGCCGGCGCATTTCGATGAAGGCCTGTGCGGCCCTGCGCACCTCGCGTGCGCCGCTGGGGCGGAAATCATCCACCGGACGGCCCTTGCCGAAGCCTTCCGCCGCATTGGCCAGCCGCTCGATGGGCCGGATCTGATTGCGCAGGAACAGCATGGCAATGGAGATCAGCACCAGCGAGCTGCCGACCATCCAGACCAGAAAAATATGCGAGTTGGAGGCATAGGTCTGGCTGTGGCGGGCCACCACGCGCAGCACCTTGTCCTTGAGCTGAATGCGGATCTCGACGAAGCGGGAGCGGCCGATGGTGTCCACCCAGAAGGGCTTGCCGATGCGCTGGGAAATCTCGCGGCTGAGATTTTCTGCGACCAGATCGAAGAAGGCCCTGGGCCGCGGAGAGGGCAAGGGCTCGGGCGGCAGGATGGAGACGGACATGTCCAGCGTCCGGCTGCCCATTTCCTCGATCAGCCGGTAATCCGCATCCTGAGGGTAATTCTCCAGCGTATAGACCAGCGCCGCGATCTCGCGCACCACCGCCTGTGACAGGCGGAAGGTGACCTGCTGGTAGTGCTGTTCCATGATCACGAAAGCGAGCACGGATTGCAGCAGCACCATGGGTGTGACGATGATGAGCAGCGCGCGGGTGAAAAGCCCCTTGGGCATATGACGGTAGATCCGCCCGGCCACCCGGCCGTAGATGAAGGCGAAGGGGACCAGCAGCGGATGCAGCAGCTTTCCCGCCAGTTTCGCAGCGGGGGCCAGAAATGCGCCAAAGCCTGCGAAAAGGCTGCGGAGGCGGGCGCGCGCTTCAGTCACAGGCCAGCCTGTAGCCGATGCCGCGCACCGTCTGCAGATAGACCGGGTTGGCCGGATCATCCTCGATCTTGCGCCGCAGCCGGTTGATCTGCACATCCACCGTGCGCTCGCCAAGGCCGCTGTCATCACCGACGATCTTGTGCCGCGGCACGGTGGCGCCGGGCTGTTCGGCGAAAATGGTCAGGATCTGGCGCTCGCGGTCGGTCAGGCGGATCTGGCTGTCGCCCCGGCGCAGCTCGCCCCGCTCCGTCACGAAGACGAAGGGGCCGAAGCGGATTTCCGGCTGGCGGTCCACGCGCCGCGTTGCGCCCCGCCGCAGGATGGCGGCGATGCGCAGCATCAGCTCGCGCGGGTCGAAGGGCTTGGGCAGATAGTCATCCACCCCGGCCTCAAGCCCGGCGATACGGTCTTCCGCCTCGGCGCGGGCCGTCAGCATCAGGATGGGCACAGGGCTGTCCGCCCGCAGCGAGGCGGCAAGATCCAGCCCGTTCTCGCCCGGCATCATGATGTCGAGGATCAGGAGGTCAAAGGCGAGGCCTGACAGGCAGCGCCGGGCCTCGGCGGCGTTGGCGGCTGTTGTCACCCGGTAGCCGTTTTCCTGCAGCACCCTGCCCAGCAGATCGCGGATGCGGCTGTCGTCGTCAACCAGCAGGATGTGGATGGCGTTGTCGTCCGGCACCCGTGTCATTGCGTCAAGCCTCCGTATCGGCCAGCTCGGGCGCTGGGCCGCTGCTGCCGCTTTGGGGAATGTTGGAGAGCATGCGGGCCACCTCGGGCCGCCGCTCCGGATCAATCATCTGGAACAGGAACTGGCGCACGATGGCGGCATCCTGTCCGGGCAGGGCATCCACCGCTGCGTTGATGCGCACCGCCTGCAGGGCATCCAGCTTGCGTGACAGCTTGTGGCCCTTGTCCGTGGTGTGCAGCAGCCGCTGGCGGCGGTCCGTTTCGCCGGGGCGCTGGTCGATGAAGCCTTCATCCACCAGCTGCTTCAGCACCCGGCCAAGGCTCTGCTTGGTGATGCGCAGGATGGCGAGCAGATCCGACACGCGGATGCCCGGATTTCTGTCGACAAAGTGGAGTACCCGGTGGTGGGCACGGCCAAATTCGAGCCCGGAGAGCAGCTGATCGGGGTCTGCGGTGAAATCCCGGTAGGCGAAGAACAGCAGTTCGATCAGGTCATAAGGCGTGGACCCGGTGGTCCCGCTGCCTGAAACGGGGGTGCTGTCTTGGGCCATCTGGGGCGCTGCAGGTGCTGTCTTGAAATTTATGTCAGCCATATTGACTTATTTCTGATCGATTGTTACCTGTAGCGGCACCTTGACGAAATGTTCGGTCGCATGCGCCCCCGTGCCGGGTGTTTGTCCGGATCGTACATGGCCCTCATTCCCTTAAGAGAATCCGGGCCCGCCGTCTCGTCAAAACAAGATACCGATTGTTACGGGTGCATGCAAAACTCCTGAACTGGGCCAGAGGCCGGAAACAGGGTTCCCTTCAGTCGGACAAACAGAAGCAGATTGCGCCGGGCGACAAGGCGCGGGAGACAAGAACAATGGCTGGTATTCCCTTTGATCAACGCGATGGTGAAATCTGGTTCGACGGGAAGTTCATTCCCTGGGCCGATGCCAAGGTGCATGTGCTGACGCATGGCCTGCACTATGCCAGCGCGGTATTTGAAGGGGAGCGGGCCTATAACAGCCGGATCTTCAAGAGCGCCGAGCACACCGAGCGCCTGCATGCCTCGGCTGAGGTGCTTGGCTTCGAGATTCCCTATTCTTCCGAGATCATCAATGCCGCCAAGGAAGAGCTGCTGAAGCGGATGAACCTCGTTGATGCCTATCTGCGCCCGATTGCCTGGCGCGGCAGCGAGATGATGGGCGTGTCGGCCCAGCACAACACCATTCATCTGGCCATCGCCGCCTGGGAATGGCCGAGCTACTTCAAGCCGGAAGAGCGGCTGAAGGGCATCCGCCTCGACATGGCAAAATACCGCCGGCCGGACCCGGCTACGGCCCCGTTCAAGTCCAAGGCGGCTGGCCTTTACATGATTTGCACCCTGTCCAAGCATGAAGCCGAGCGCAAGGGCTATGCCGATGCGCTGATGCTCGACTGGCGCGGTCAGGTGGCCGAAGCGACCGGTGCCAATGTCTTCTTCGTCAAGGACGGCAAGATCCAAACGCCGAAGCCGGACTGCTTCCTCAATGGCATCACCCGCCGCACGGTGATCGACCTTGCCAAGGCGCGCGGTTTCGAGGTGATCGAGCGGGTGATCATGCCGGAGGAACTGGACGGCTTCGAGCAGTGCTTCCTTACCGGCACCGCCGCTGAAGTGACGCCGGTCTCGGAGATCGGGCCGTACAGCTTCACCGTCGGCGAGATCACCAAGACGCTGATGCTGGACTATGACGCGCTGGTGCGCGCCGATCCGGCCGGGCTGAAAGCGGCGGAGTGACGCTTCAACCTGTTTGGTAAGTGAAAAGGGCGGCTGCATCCGGTGCAGCCGCCCTTTTTGATTCTGCCGCCTGTGCTTACCGCCTCAGTGCGGTTTTGCGCCTGACGGATGCTGGGCGTGGAAGAGTTTGCCCTTTTCGGCCAAGAGCACCCAGCCGATCGCAATAAGGCCATAGACGGCGCAGGCCAGGGACATCGGCAGCAGGGTTCCGTCGAAATTCTGGCCGATGATGAAGCCCAGAATGGCGCCGCCCAGCGTGGTGGTGAAGCCGATGGCAGAGGAGGCGGTTCCGGCGATATCGCCCAGCGGCTCCATGGACATGGCGTTGAAATTAGCGCCCATGAAGCCGAAGCTGGCCATGTTGATGGCCATGCACACGGTGAAGATGGCAAGATTCTCGACACCGGCCAGCGCCAGGGCAACCTGCAGCAGGCCCATGGCGGTGAAGACCAGCACCGCGCCATGCGACAGGCGCCTCATGCCGATGATGGTGACCAGCCGCGAGTTCAGGAACGAGGCAATGGCCATGGTGACGGCGACAGCGGCAAACACGAGCGGGAACCAGACGCCGAGGTCGAAGATATCGACATAGATCTGCTGCGCCATGGAGATGAAGGCAAACAGACCGCCGAAGATGAAGGTCGTCGCCATGGTGTAGCCGACGCTGATGCGGGTCGTCGCCACCTTGAGATAGGCTAGGGAGATGGAGCCGGGCGAGAAGGACTGACGGGCGTCCTCAGGCAGCGTTTCCGGCAGGCGGAGAGCGGTCCAGACCAGCATGAGAACGCCTGCGCCCATCAGGGTGCTGAAAATCCAGTGCCATTCGGCCACCAGAAGAATCAACTGGCCGATGGAAGGCGCAACAATGGGCACGGCCATGAAGATCATCATCACCAGCGACATGACCTGCCCCATGCGGCGGCCGGAATAGCAGTCGCGGACAATGGAGACCGCGATGACGCGGGTTCCGGCACAGCCGATGCCCTGCAGCACGCGGGCAATCAGCAACTGATCGAGATTGGTGCTGAACAGGGCGAAGACACTGGCTGCGGCATAGAGCGCCAGGCCACCGACGAGAATGGTCTTGCGGCCGAAGGAGTCCGACAGCGGGCCGAAGATGAGCTGCGCGCCGCCGAAGCCGATCAGATAGAAGATCAGGATCTGCTGTCGGTCATTCTCGTTGGCAATGCCGAGCGCGTTGCCGATGTCGGGCAGGGCGGGCAGCATGATGTCCATCGCCAGCGCATTCAGCGCCATCAGCGCGGCAACCATGGTGACGAATTCGGCGAAGGACAGCCCAGGATGGGGCGTCTGGCTCGCGCCAGTGTTCCGGGCAAGATCGGACATAAACAAACCTTAGGTATGGTGCACAGCGGCCTGAAACGCGGCCCGCGGCCTGCGTTCCGGCGTGCAAAAATATCAGCGTTGCCTATCAGTGGTCCAAATTGACCGGTCGGTCAACCCTGGGACTTCGGGAAATTTCACGCTTTTGGCTGAACGCCGTTCCAGCGGTCCAGCGCTGTTTCATCCTCGGCCTTGGCCGCAATCCAGCCGCCTGTTCCGCCTGCACGCAGGATTTCCTTCTTCCAGAACGGGGCTCTGGATTTGAGGAAATCCATCAGGAAATCAGCGGCTTCAAACGCGGCCCGGCGGTGGCGCGAGGCGGCGGTGACGAGCACGATCTGCTCGCCCGGCAGAATGCGGCCATGGCGGTGAATGACGGTGAGGCCGGTCAGCGGCCAGCGCTCCAGCGCCTCGCGGGCGATGCGCTCCAGCTCCTTCTCCGCCATGCCGGGGAAGTGCTCCAGCACCAGTGCTTCCAGCCGCCCGTCCTCGTCACGGCACAGGCCCGTGAAGCTGACGATGGCGCCCACATCGGCGCGGCCTTCGGACAGCTGCCGGGATTCTGCCTCCGCATCGAAGGGACCGGGCTGGACGATGACGCGCAGGACCGGGCTCATCTTCAACCCCCGGTCATGGGCGGGAAAAAGGCAATCTCGCGCGCGCCCGCAATCGGAGCGTCATGTTCGGCATGGGTCTGGTCGATGGCGGCGCGGATCAGTTCCGGCTCGGCAAAGGCATGGCCATGGGCATCGTCGATGGTCTGCAGCCAGTTGATCAGGCCGCCCACGGTGGTCACGCTGTCCGGCAGGGTGATCTCTTCCTGCTCCACGCCGGTCCGCTCGCGCACCCAGGCAAAGTAACGGATGATCATGCGCCTCTCCTTCTTCGGCAGTCCTTGAGAGACTACTCCTCGATCAGATGGCCAATGCCAGCCCGGAAATAGTCGTAGCCGGTGTAGAGCGTCAGGACAGCCGCAATCCAGAGGGCGACAAGGCCGGACAATTCGGTTCCCGGCAGCACCTCTTCCCCGGCGGGGCCAGCCAGCAGCAGGGCAAGGGCCACGAGCTGCACGGTGGTCTTCCATTTGGCCAGTTTCGTGACCGGAACGCTGACACGCAGCTCGGCCAGAAACTCGCGCAGGCCGGAGACCAGAATTTCGCGGCACAGGATGATGATGGCGGCAATCAGCGACCAGCCGCCAATATCCCCCTTGGCCACCAGCAGCAGCAGGCAGACGGACACAAGCAGCTTGTCGGCAATCGGGTCCAGCATCCGGCCGAGCGCGGACTGCTGCTGCCAGGCGCGGGCCAGATAGCCGTCGAAGAAATCGGTCACGGCGGCGGCGATGAAGATGGCCAGCGCAATCCAGCGCGCCGTGTGGCCATCGAAATAGAAGCATCCCACCACCGCAGGCACCGCCAGGATGCGCGCATAGGTCAAGAGGTTAGGCAGGGTCAGGGCGACGTGTCTGGCCATGTGAAGTATCTGCTTCGCGTCTCGGGCGGCGGGTCAGCCGGACACAAGCATGAGGGCGCGCGGGTGTCAACGCATCTGGCGGATGAGTGACTTTGACAATGCCGGAGAGGGCGCAAACGGCCCTGAATGCCGTCTTTGAACTGGTGCCGGCAAGGATGGAGCGGTAAGCCTGTCACAGCAAATTGATGGTGGGAGACCTGCACACATGCGCCTGAACGAATTGGGACAGCCGATTGGAGAGCCGGTGAATGGATGGACGGGCGCGGCAGCGCCGGTGGCTCAGGTGCTGCAGGGGCGCTGGTGCCGGCTTGAGCCGCTGAGCGCGGAACGCCACGGTGCGGAGCTTCATGCCGCCTGGTCCGCCGACAGGGAGAACCGGGTCTGGACCTATCTGGCCTATGGACCTTTCGCCGAAGAGGCGGAGTGCATCGCCTTTCTGAAAACGATGGAAGGCAAGGCGGACCCGATGATGTTCGCCATCATCGATCAGGCCAGCGGCAAGGCCATGGGCGTTGGCAGCTATCTGCGTGTGGAGCCTGCAACGGGCTGCATCGAGGTTGGGCATCTGAACTTCGCCCCCGCCCTGCAGCGCACGCCGCTGGCGACCGAGGCCATGTATCTGATGATGCGCTATGCCTTCGAAGGGCTGGGCTTCCGCCGCTACGAATGGAAATGCGACGATCTCAACGCTCCCTCGCGCGCGGCTGCCGCACGGCTCGGCTTCACCTTCGAGGGGATCTTCCGGCAGGCGACCGTCTACAAGGGCCGCAACCGGGACACGGCGTGGTTCTCCATTCTCGACAAGGAATGGCCACGGCTGAAGGCCGGCTTCGAGGCCTGGCTCTCGCTGGATAATTTCGACGCCGATGGCCGGCAGAAGCGCAGTCTGGCGGAGTGCCGGGGGGACTGAGGGGGGAGGCGAGAAGCGCGCTCTTGCTGAGGCCTTGCCAACCTTGGGTGTCATCCCGGACGCAGCGAAGCGAAGATCCGGGACCGGTGAGTCACGGTCTTTCGGCTCTAGCTTCTTGAAGCAATGGGCACTTCGGCTCACCGGTCCCGGATCGCGCGATGCGCGTCCGGGATGACGATCGAGAGGTAGGGGCTGAGAAACAAGCTGCGCTTGAGCGAGCTCTCCCTCTCCCTCTCCCTCAGCTCTTGAAAATCAGATCACCCTGCTGGTCGATCATGAGCTTGGCCTTGCGGATGGTGAATTCGGCGGCTTCATCGCGGGTGGGCAACTGGTCGGCGCGGATGAAGGTGTGTTCGTGCGGTTCGCCGTCGATCTCCTTCAGGATACGGCCGGCGATCTGCCACTGGCTGCCGGCCTGGCGCGGCTCGGCGATGATGCGGCAGTTCTTGTAGTCCTCGGTGGCCACGGGGGCAGGGGGGGCTTCAGCGGAAGAGCCGCCCTTGAAAAGTGATCCGAACAGTTTTCCCAGCATCTGCCTGTCCCGTCCTTGCGGTTTGAAGTGATCTGCGCCCGTTATACCAAGGCTTTCGGTGCTGACGCATCACGCCTTGAAATTGCTCAGTCGCAGCGCGGCCCGAGGTCACGGTCGACCCAGTGGCGGCGGCAAAGGGAAACATAGGACTCTTCGCCGCCAATCACCACCTGTTCGCCTTCCTCGACGATCCGTCCGCTGCCGTCAAGCCGCGCTACCATGGTTGCCTTGCGGCCGCACCAGCAGATGGTCTTGATTTCCTTCAGGCTGTCGGCCAGCGCCAGCAGGGCCTTGCTGCCCGGGAAGAGCTTGCCCTGAAAATCCGTGCGCAGGCCGAAGCACATGACCGGCATGCCGAGCCGGTCGGAGGCATGGGCCAGCTGCCACACCTGGTCTTCGGTGAGAAACTGCGCCTCATCGACAAACACCGCGTCAATGGGGGCGGCTTCATGGGCTTTGCGGATATGGTCGAGCAGGTTGTCGCCGGCGCGGAAAATATCCGCCTCTGCCACAAGGCCGATGCGGGAGGAAATGCGTCCGACCCCCGCCCGGTCATCCACCGCAGCCGTCAGCAGTAGGGTGCGCATGCCCCGTTCCACATAGTTGTAGGAGGCCTGCAGCAGCACCGTCGATTTGCCGGCATTCATGGAGGAGTAGTTGAAATAGAGCTTGGCCATCGGTCCTGCGCCGGTCTGTTCGCATCAGCGGGAATCGGTCCCGCTGTCTGTCACACTCTTGCCATCCAGCCGGTCAGACACAAACGTCAGGCGGCAGGCTGCGGGCATAAACTGTGGAAGGCAGAAGCTGACGGGCTTTCTCAGGGGATGGCGATGTCCACGATCAGCGGCACATGGTCCGAGCCCACGTCCCCGCCGATGGAAACATCCCTGATCGTGATTTCATCCGAGACGGCGGCATGGTCCACCGCCGAGCCCAGGATCCAGCGGAAGCGGTAGTGATAGAAATAGCGTGTGATCACGGGCACCACGGCCGGGAAGCGCACACGCATGCCGGCCTGCTCCAGCAGGTTCTCGAAGTGGTTCGAGAGGGGGGAGGTGTTCCAGTCGCCGATCATGATGGCCGGTTCGGAGGCGGGCAATGCGTCGATCACACCGGCAAGCGCTGCAAAATAATCCTGCCGGGACTGCCAGCGGCAGGGCGAGCGCGGGCTGTCCGGATGCACCGCAATGAAGTTGAGCGGGGACCCGTCCACATCGATGATGGCCGAGAAGATTTCCCTGTTGCCATAGCGTCTGGGGCCGCAGGCACCCTCAACCGGTATGATCTTGCTGGATTTGACCGGGTACCGGGAGAAGGCGATCATGCTGCCAAGATCGCCGATCAGGAAATTCTCGAAATAGGGGCCGAGGCCGATCAGGGGCGTGTCATCCCCCTGGCGCTTGCGGTAGCGCATCTGATGATGCCACTCGGCCTCCTGAAACACGAGAATGTCGGGATTGAGGCTCTCCAGATAGGCCATGAACTCCGGATCACCCAGATATCGCACTTCCAGATTGATCGAGACGATGCGCAGGTTCTTCGTGCCGGGGATGCGGGCTTCGGCGAAGCCGGGAGCGACGATCCTGTATGTCTGGTAGAGCGAGACACCCAGCGCCAGCGACAGGGTGAGGCCCGTCAGCAGGAACAGCCGCCGCAGGGCCTTGCCTGCGCGCGGCGGCCCGGCAAGGCGCCGGCAGATGGCCGCAAGAAACACGGCCACAAAGCCGCCGCCAATCAGCTGCGGCAGGAAGAAGCTCATGTTGTCGGCAACCCAGACGTCCGGCGCAACGAAGGGCCCGAAGGACAGAAGGCCGAACAGCAGGGCCACCAGCAGGCCCATGACGGAGGCAAGGCGCAGAAGCCGGGCGAAAATCGAGGTCTTGCCGCCGGTTTGATCTGTCATCGGGCCTGCCGTCTCCTGTTGCACTGCAGCGTGGGCAGGCCCGTCCTAGCACAGACGGTCATTCGTGAAAATGATCGTAGACCAGCTTTGCGACCGATTCCGAAATACCGGGCACGGCCATCAGATCGTCAATGCCCGCCTTTGAAACGGCCTTTGCCGTGCCGAAGTGGCGCAGCAGGGCGCGCTTGCGGGCCGGGCCGACGCCGGAAATGTCATCCAGCGGATTGCGGGCAATGTCCTTCTTGCGCTTGGCCCGGTGGGTGCCGATGGCAAAACGGTGTGCCTCGTCGCGCAAGCGCTGGACGAAATAGAGCACGGGATCGCGCTCCGGCAGCATGAAGGACGGGCGGCCTTCCATGAAGAATTTCTCACGTCCTGCATCCCGGTCCGGCCCCTTGGCGATGCCGACCAGCGGCACATCGGTGACGCCCAGTTCCGTCAGCATCTCCCGCACCGCATTGAGCTGGCCCTGCCCGCCGTCGATGAAGACGAGATCCGGCCATGCAGGCATGTCGGCGTTGCCGGCCTGCACGCCATCATCTTCCTCGTCCTCCTCAAGGCTGGTCTCTTCGGCGCTTTCGGGGACAGGGGCATCGGCTGCGGCCAGCGGCGTGCGGGCGTGTTCCTTCAACAGGCGGGAGAAGCGGCGGGTCAGCACCTCGCGCATCATGCCGTAGTCATCGCCGGGGGTGATGTCCTGCGACTTGATGTTGAACTTGCGGTACTGGCCCTTGGCGAAGCCTTCCGGCCCGGCAACGATCATGCCGCCGACCGCATTGGTGCCCATGATGTGCGAGTTGTCGTAGACCTCGATGCGGCGCGGGGCGGCGGGCAGGCCGAAGACTTCCGCAACGCCCTGCAGCAGGCGGCCCTGGCTGGAGGTTTCCGCCAGCCGGCGGCCAAGCGCCTCGCGGGCGTTGGTGAGGGCGTGGTCCACCAGTTCCTTCTTCTCGCCGCGCTTGGGAACGGCGATTTCCACCTTTCGTTCAGCTCTCTCGGAAAGAGCCTGCGACAGCAGGTCCATTTCCTCGATCTCATGCGACAGCAGGATCAGGCGCGGGGCGGGCTTGTCGTCATAGAACTGGGCAAGGAAGCTTTCCAGAATGGCGGCTTCCTCGATGGACTTGTCGGCCTTGGGGAAATAGGCGCGGTTGCCCCAGTTCTGGCCGGTGCGGAAGAAGAACACCTGCACACAGGTCTGCCCGCCTTCCTGATGGATGGCGACCACATCGGCCTCATCGACGGTCTGCGGGTTGATGCCCTGATGCGACTGCACATGCGACAGGGCCGCCAGCCGGTCCCGGTAGACGGCGGCATGCTCGAAGTCGAGCTGCTGGGAGGCCGCTTCCATCTGGGCGGCCAGTTCCTTCTTCACCGCCTGGCTGCGGCCGGAGAGAAAGCCGCGCGCCTCGGCCACGAGCTGCGCGTAATCCTCGTTTGAGGTCTCGCCGGTGCAGGGTCCGGCGCAGCGCTTGATCTGGAACAGCAGGCAGGGGCGGGAACGGTTCTCGAAATAGCTGTCCGTGCAGTTGCGGATGAGAAAGGCCTTCTGCAGGGCATTGATCGTGCGGTTGACCGCGCCTGCCGAGGCAAAGGGGCCGAAATAATCGCCCTTGCGCCGCCGCGCGCCGCGATGCTTGACGATGGCGGGCGCTGCATGGTCGCCGGTCAGCAGGATATAGGGGAAGGACTTGTCGTCGCGCAGCAGCACGTTGAAGCGCGGCCGCAGGCGCTTGATCAGGTTCGCTTCCAGCAGCAGGGCTTCGGTTTCCGTGCGGGTGAGCACGAATTCCATGGCGGCGGTGGCCATGATCATGCGCATGATGCGGTTCGACTGCCCTTGCAGGCGGGTGTAGCTGGTGACACGCTTCTTCAGGCTGCGGGCTTTGCCCACATAGAGCACGTCGCCATTCTCATCCAGCATGCGGTAGACCCCCGGCCCCATGGGCAGGCGGCGCACCACATCGGCAATCACTTCGACGCCCTTCTTGCCGCTTGAGTTCTCGTCCTGGGCAGGCGTGAAGCTCACCTCCGGCGCAGCCGGGGCCTCAACGGTTTCCTCGGCCTCTTCCGGGCGGTCCATGGCTGACGGGCGGGATGTCATGATTTCACTATACCTCGGCCGGGCACAAAGGCCCGGCGAATCTGCTCCAACGTGGCGCCATTCTAGACGGCTTATGCTCTGACGCTAATATGGGGGCGCCTGGCGCGCGGAAAATGCAGGTCTATTCCCCGACGCCCACCACATCCGCCGTTTCCCAGGCGAGATGCTGCCCGCCATCCAGTGCCAGCATCTGGCCAGTGATTGAGCGCATGGCCCAGAAATGACGGATGGTGGCGCCAAACTCTTCCGGGGCCGGTCCATGCTGCAACAGGACGGCCCGCTGCTGGCGGGCGAAATCCTCTTCCGTCTGGCGCTCATTGCGGAAGCTGGGGCCGGGGCCGATGGCGTTGACGCGGATGCGCGGGGCAAGGGCCTGCGCCATCATACGGGTCTGCTCCCACAGGGCCGCCTTGGAGAGCGAGTAGCTGACAAAGCGCGGCGTCGTTTTCCAGACGCGCTGGTCGATGATGTTGACCACCAGCCCCTCGGACGGCGCAGGCAAGGCGCTGGCGAAGGCATCTGTCAGGAACAGCGGCGCTTTTACGTGAATGGCAAAATGCGCATCGAAAAGGGCCGGGTCGAGAGCACCGGCCTCGTCGGGCTGGAAAATGGAGGCATTGTTGATGAGAAGATCCAGCTGACCGGCGGCATTTATGGCCGCAGGAATCAGGCCAGCCAGTTCATCCGGCCGGGTCAGGTCCGCCTGGAAGACATGTGCGGTGCCGCCGCCTGACAGGATCGACTGCTTCAGGGCGTCTGCCCGCTCCAACCCATGGTGGGCATGGAGGAGCACTGTCCAGCCATGCGCCGCCAGATCGCGGGCGATCGCTCCGCCAATGCGGCTGGATGCGCCGGTGATGAGTGCCGTTCCGGCCGCCTGTGTCATTCGTGCTTGTCTCTTCTTCGGTCTGATGCTTTGAATACGGCGCATCGCTCAACGCGGATCAACTCTCCTGAACCGCTCATTGCCCTGGATTTCTTGCATTTTGCAACGGCGGGCAGCTTCTGCCGGGTGATTTTACCGGATGCTTACCATCCCGAAAGAACCCCGGGCTTGCCACGGTTTTTCCATATTCTGCCAAATTTTCCGACACAAACGGGGGGCATACCTCGATGTGGGTGAGGATGGGGATAGCCGCCACGACAATCGGCTGTCTTGCCCATGAGGTATGATCCTCGACTTTGAACCTGTATTGCGTGGAGCAAAAACATGAAGAGTCTCGCAGTTGCTGGTGTGTCCCTGGTTGCGCTCGCCGCAGCGGCTCCGGCATTCGCTGCCGACCTCCCTGCGCCGGCCGCACCGGTGATGTATGATCAGGCTCCGGTTTCGGACGCTCGCTTTGACTGGTCCGGCTTCTACTTCGGTGCGAACGCAGGCTGGGCTTGGGGCGAGTTCAAGAATTCGTCCGCTCTGACGGGCAACGTCAAGAGCAGCACCAATGGCCCGACCATCGGTATCCATGGCGGCTACAACTACCAGATCACGCCGAACTTCCTGGCGGGTGCTGAAGCTGACTTCCAGTACCGTGATCTTGACAAGCGCAGCTCCGGCAATGGCGTTTCGATCAAGAACTCGTCCAACTGGAACGGCTCGCTGCGCGCCCGTGCCGGTGTCGTGTTCGACCGTCTGATGGTCTACAGCACCGGTGGTCTGGCGATCGCCAACATGGAAACCAATGTTGCCGGCACCAAGCGCGATGAAACGAAGACCGGTTGGGTCCTCGGCGCCGGTGTTGAAGGCGCTCTGACCAACAACATCACTGCCCGCGTCGAGTATCTGCACTCCGACTACGGCCGTGACAACTTCGACGTTGGTGGCGTGAGCCAGCGCGTGAAGCTGCAGGACAACGTGACCCGCGTTGGTCTGAGCTACAAGTTCTGATCCCGGCCATTCCGGACGATCAAGACAAAGGCCCGGCGGACATTCCGCCGGGCCTTTTGTTTCTGGTGCTGTTCACAGGTCAGGCAGGCAAGATCCGGGTCTTTGCGAACATCGGAACATGCGCCTCGAAACCGTCCAGCCAGGTGACGAGATGCGGTGCCTGCTGGCGCCAGACGCCCTCGAAGCGAAGGTCCAGATAGCCAAGCGCGCAGGCAAGGGCGATCTGACCGGCATCCACCCCGTTGGTCACCTTGACCGGAGCGGGAGGGGCGGCCTCCAGAGAGGACAGGGCGCGGGAGACTTTCTCCGCCTGATAGCTGAGCCAATCGGCCGAGCGTTTTTCCTCCGCGCGGAAGCGGGTTTCATAAACCTGCAGGATGCTGGCGTCCTGCATGCCGTCGGCCAGCGCCTGCAGGCGCAGAACCTCGAACCGGCCTTCGCCTGCCGGGATGATGCGGCCGCCACCGGCGAAAAAGTCCAGATATTCAACGATCACGCGGCTGTCATAGAGCACGGTGCCGTCTTCCAGGATCAGCGCCGGGATCTTGCCGAGGGGGTTCTGCAGGCGAATCGTGTCCGCCGGATTCGTCGTGTCGGTGGCCTGTATCTCGATCTTGTCGAAGATGCCGAGAACGCTTGCGGCAATCTTGCACTTGCGGCCGAAGGGGGAGGCAGGCGAGGAGCGCAGAATGAGCATCGGGCTGAAATCTCCTTTGTGGGGACGTCAGTTGTGCATGCCCTTGGCGCAGGTGCAAGGCCACTGTGCATGCCTTCTGCGTGCCACGCTCCGCAGCGGACGTCCCTGTCAGGGGGCCGGAACGTCGAGGCTGGAGGCACGGCAGCCGCTGCGGTCAACGGAGGGGCAGGCCCGGAACTCGAGGTCCTTCGTCAGGCAGATGCGCAACTCTGTCAGGATACCGCGGTTGCAGGAGACGGCCATGCCTTCCCGGGTGAGGCCCGGGTTCACCGCAGCAAAGGCGGCCTCGGCGCCTTCGGGACTGATCCTGCCGCGGCGTGTCATACGGGTGAAGGTTTCGGGAATGCGGATCTTTTCGAAGGCCTGGCGGGTCTTGGAGAAATAGTCTGACGGCGGCAGGCCGGAGCAGGTGCCATGTTTGCGCCACTGATGCTGGATGAGGCCCTGGCTCGGCATGATGTCCAGCATGGACCGGATGTCACCGGCGGAGGGCGGAAGGTCACGCGGCAGCGGACAGTAATCAGGCCACCCCCGTTCACGCTGCGGCCACAGGCCATGGACGATGAAGCGGTAATTCTTGTCATTGCCGCATTGCTGCGGGTCCGCGCGCTGCCGGTTCAGTTCGCAATAGGCGGGTGACCATGACAGGGCGAGGACATAGAAATCGAAGGGCTCAGGCGCGCCCCTGTTCTGTGCTGCAGCCGGGGACGGCAGCAGCAGCGCAGGCAACAGGGCAAGCACAAGACAAGCCAGACGCATCAAGGCGCCGGCCTTTGCCGGAGATGTCTCATGATCGATGGTCAGGGCCGGATTGCCTTGCATTTGCCGTCATGCACATGCCACTTGTCGAGGCCGGGCAGACAGGCCTGCACACCCCAGGTCTGGCCGAGAAAGCCACGGTCTTCCACGATACGGAAGTAGACCGTCTGCTGCGTGCCATTGGACAGGGCCGCGCGGCCGGAGCAATAGCGCTGGGCGAAAGGACTGCCGAGGGGCTCGCGGTAAGCGGTCTGCGCAATGCGGTCGATGGCTTGAATGGTGATGCCGTCCCTGTAGTCCTTGTCTGCTGCGGCGATACGGGCCATGGCGGCGTTGAGGACGGATGGCGTCTCACAGGCCGGGAGACGGCCGGGCGCGGGGGCAGATAGCGCAGGGGAAGATACGCCCAGCGCTGCAACAAGGCCTGCGGCTGCCAGTACGATGGAACCTGACTTCAGAAATGCGCGCATTTCGCGGAACCTTCCCTTGCAAAACATGCCTAGAAAATCCGCGAAACCTTGCGGGAAGCCTGCGTCCCCGTCAAGCGGTGTCTCTCATACCCGCCCTTGGTGAACCAACTCCACGGAGCGCTGGTCAAGCCGGTGCGGAGCAAGTGCAAGGCATCCCGCACCAGCCGGCAACATCTTGATATCATTCGTCCAGCAGCTGGAAAATCCGGGCTGATGCCCCCGGCCCTTGCGCCAGAACCTCTGCCAGCCAGGGCAGGGTGTTGCGCATCTCTTCCGCCAGTGTGAAGGGCGGATTGATGATGGTCATGCCTGACCCCTTCATCGGACGGTCGGGTGCGCTGTAACCGGCGTTGAGCTCCAGAACCAGCACATCGCGCAACTCCGCCTCTTCCAGCGTCCGGTGGAAGCGCTCCACGCTCTTGCGATCCTTGAGCGGATACCAGGCCAGATACATGCCGCTGCGCCAGCGCTTCCAGGCCTTGATCATCCCGTCCGCCATGAGTTCGAACTCATTGGTGACTTCGAAGGCCGGATCAATCAGCACAAGGCCGCGCTTTTCCTTGGGCGGCACGAAGCTGCCAAGTGCCAGCCAGCCGTCCAGATGGATCGTCTTTACCTGCCAGTCGCCTTCAAACCGGGCGGCGAGTGTTTCGAAATCGGCGGGATGCAGCTCTGTCAGCGTCAGCCGGTCCTGCGGGCGCATAAGGGCACGGGCCAGGGCAGGGGAGCCGGGATACTGGGTGAGGTCGGTGCCCGGGTTGAGTCCCTTCACCACATCGAGCCAGTCCGCCAGCACGGGTGCTGCCTTTGCGGGCACGTCAGCCGCCAGCACCTTGGCGATGCCTTGCTGCCATTCGCCGGTCTTCTGCGTCTCTTCGGCGCGCAGATCATAACCGCCAATGCCCGCATGGGTGTCGATGATGCGGAACGCCGCGTCCTTGCGCTGCATGTAGGAGATGCAGCGGGCAAGCACGAGATGTTTGAGGACATCGCCGATGTTGCCGGCGTGATAGGCGTGCCGGTAATTCATGTGGTGTTCCTCATGTCGAAAGATGCGGCGCTCAGATGGGCTTTATGGGGAAGAGGCGTGTCTGGCAAGGGGAGCTTCGCGGCCCCTGGGCCCGGAACAGGGGCACGAGGCGGGGCGCCACCGGCTTCATGGCACGGCTTGGCGTCTCCGGCGCATCACAACAGCCCGTGCCGGAGCGGCTGAGCACAGCAAGTGGCTGCCGCTGAAATGAAAAACGGTGGCCCTCCGGGGAAGGCCACCGCAATCTCACCGGACCATGGGTCCGGTATCAGGCCAGATCAGTCGTCGTAGCCTGCATCGTCGTCCTGGCCGTCCTGCTCGCTGGAGGTGGCTTCACCTTCCAGAGCCTGCAGGTTCACAGCCTTCGGGCCCTTGCCGCGGCGATCCGGCTCGGTCTCGAAGGAGACGCGCTGACCGCTGTCCAGAGCCTGGAAGCCCGAACGCTCCACAGCCGAGATGTGGACGAAGACATCGGCGTCGCCGTTGTCCGGGGTGATGAAGCCAAAGCCCTTGTCGGCCTTGAAGAACTTCACAGTGCCCATCTGGCGCGGGCCGCGCTCGACCGGACCGTCGAACTCGGGACGCGGACGGCGCGGGCCGCCATCACCGTCACCACCGCCGCCGAAGCCGCCACGGCCACCGCCGCCATAACCGCCGCCACCGCTGCGTCCACCACGGTCACCGCCGCCACGACGTTCGCCGCCGCCACTGCGATTTCCACGGTATCCGCCACGGTCGTTGCGTCCACCTTGACGCTTGACGCGTACTGGCTCTGCATACGAGATTTCAACCGGAGTTGAATCTGGCTCTTTCGTCAATCCACGAAGTGCCGCTGCAAGAAGCTCGACTGCTTCGTATTCTTCAAGAAGCTCAGTCGCAAGTTGCGTGTAAGCTTTGAAGTCGCCCGCTTGTACACGTTCGATCAATTCTTCAGCCGTTTGCTTTTGGTTGCCCTCAAGCACTTCTGCGATTGTCGGTACGTGACGACGGTTCATTTTCTTGTTCGTTACACGTTCGATTGCTTTCACTTGACCGAATTCACGTGGCGTGATGAACGTAAGGGCTGTACCTGTTTTACCAGCACGACCTGTACGTCCGATCCGGTGCACGTAGCTTTCCGGGTCTTGTGGTACATCGAAGTTGTATACGTGTGTGACACCTGTGATATCAAGACCACGTGCCGCGACGTCTGTTGCGACCAAGATGTCGATCGTGCCGTTTTTGAAACGACGGATGACTTGGTCACGTTTAGACTGCGTCAAGTCACCGTGAAGACCATCAGCCGTGTAGCCACGCTTGATGAGTGCTTCTGTCACTTCGTCAACACGCTTCTTCGTACGAGCGAAGATGATGCTGAGTTCTGGCGAGTCGATGTCGATCAAACGGCAAAGCGTATCAAATTTTTGGCCTTCGCGCAATTCGAGGAACTGTTGGTTGATGTTCTCAACTGTCATTTCCTTCGCTTTTACTTTGATGATCGTTGGCGACTTCATGAAGCGCTCAGCAATCTTCTTGATTTGTGGTGGCATCGTTGCCGAGAAGAGAAGCGTTTGACGCTCAACCGGTAGGCCTTTCAAAATCATCTCGATATCTTCCACGAAGCCCATGTTGAGCATTTCATCCGCCTCGTCCAAGATGACCGTTTGGATCTCATCGAGTTTGATCGTCTTACGTTTCATGTGATCCATGAGACGTCCTGGTGTCGCAACGACGATTTGCGGGTTCTTTTTCAAGCCGCGGATTTGGCGATCGATTTGTTGACCACCGTAAACTGGGAGGGCGTATACGCGCTTCGCCTCACCAATTTTGTTCAATTCTTCTGCAACTTGAATCGCAAGTTCACGTGTCGGTGCAAGAACGAGTGCTTGGACTTGACGCGCCTTTGGATCGATTCGCTCAATTGTCGGAATACCGAAAGCTGCTGTTTTCCCTGTACCTGTTTGTGCTTGACCTAATACGTCCACTCCTGTGAGTGCGACAGGAATTGTCTCAGCTTGGATCGGTGTAGCTTCTTCGAAGCCCATTTTGAGTACACCTTTTACTAATGCTTCACTTAACTGTAAATCTTGGAATTTTGTCAAATTATATTCTCCTTTGTTCATACAAAAAACGTCTGAGGTTTAGTTCTGCAGACGTTCTTTCAATGTTTCCTCATAGTCAACTTTACTAACTATAACGTATTTGTTTCTAAAATGAAAGAAATACATTCTAAAACTTTTCATAGCCGTCTTGGCATGAGTAATCTTATTTCAATTTATACCCGTTGTCGAGCTTTTCAACTTGCTTTTCTTTCAATAACTTCCCGAGCGCCCGTTTGAACGCCGCTTTACTCATCCCGAATTCACGGTCAATGATGTCAGATGCAGTCTTATCCCCGTAAGGCATCTGGCCCCCACGTTCTTCAATATAAGAGAGGATGCTGCCCGCATCGCCGTCGATCGCTTCATACGCCCGCGGTTTCATCGAGACGAGGACCGTCCCGTCTTGTTTCACTTGCGTCACGCGAACCGTTAGTTCTTCGCCGAGCCGCGGCCAACGTGTCATCTCCGCTTCATGCAAGAAGCCGAGTGATTCGTTCTCGACCCAGACGTTGACGCCGACATCCCGTCTGTTGACGACGATCGCCTGAACTTCTTGATTGCCCCACTCTTCTTTCGCAGGACGGGCGAGCAAGTTCAAATACGCATAATGTGCCGGTTCACCTAAAAGACGACCTTTTTGGTCATACTTTAAACGGACACATAACTTGTCGCCTTCTTTCGGCCAGTACGACCGATTTTCCGGAAGGTCGTCGAGTGAGACGAGCACGTCCTTTTGAATCCCGATGTTGACGAACACGCCCGTGTTATAACGTACACCGGTCACTTCAAACCATTCATAATCATCAAACGTCACGTTCGGGATCGTCATCGTCGAAGCGAGACGCCCTTCAGAATCGTGATATAAGAAGACACGCACCGTCTGCCCGACCGTGACTTCTTCTGTCTGTTCTTTTCGATGAAGCAACACTTCTTCGCGACCGTTGCCGATAAATACGCCAAAGTCAGCTGAACGTTCCGCAACTAAATCTACTACTTCTCCTGCACGTAATGCCATATAATCCACATCCTTTTTTCTTCTATTACTGTCAGTATACCTACCTACACACGTTCCTAATCATATCATGTTCGTTTTTCTCGCTCCAACCATATGTGAACATTTAGTGAACGTCCGAAAGTTTTCACTGCGCCAAATATTAAAACTATCTCTTTAAATCGTTACAACATTATGACAATTTCGTGAACGGTGATTTTCCATCTAGTATCCACTTTTTGAAAACGTTATTATAGAAGGAGTGATGTTTAATAATTAGGTTTCAGCCATGGCCGAACGGGGGATATATAATGTTTGATGTTCAATCTCGCTCTTTTGCGAAACGTTTCATGAAGGGACTATTGATTACGTTCTTCGCCCTTCTCGCTTCTCTCAGCTTTATTTTTTCGAACGGTGTCGATACGAACGTCTCGTCTTCCGTCACAATGATCCAAGAGTAAGCGCCTCTCGCATAGAGCAGGCGTTTTTTTCTTTTGTTCGACAGAAAAAGGGATTATTCATCCAGTTGTCGAACGAACATAACGTTCGGGATTTACTTGAATCCATTCGGAAAGGAAGAGTCACTCATGCTATTTTACTTTCTCGCCACGATTCTCTCAGTCGTCGGTTTGTCCGTCTCGTTCCAAACCGGTTTTTTCAAAGATCCGACCGGGATGTTCTTGTTCGCGGCCTTGCTCGCGATGGGACTATCCTCGTTGAAGCAGCTCGCTTCCCAAACGAACGTCCTGTTAAAGGAACGTCGAGACCAAAAACGAATCAATCGGATCGTCGCTCGGATGCACTCGAGTTCACGTAAACGCTCTACATAACGCTCGTCTTCCGCGGTCAGTTTTGTTATTCTAATGAAGATAGTAGATCGCAAAACGGATTTATCCCGTAGGAGGCACATACACGTATGAACGAAATCCCCTTATCGAACGAATGGTTATTACGTTACTCACCGGTCATGGAGCTTTGGCTAAAAGAAGATGGCATCCTGCTCGTTGACGGGGACAACCGAATTCGGCTCACCCTTGAAATCGGGAGCGACCAGGCGATGCAAATTAAAAGCATCGAACAGGACGGTGCCTATTTCGTCGTTGACCCGGTGCATAAACGAATTACGTTCGAACTCGAGGAAGAAGAAGAGGAAAGCGATTCTCGCTTCTGGGAATAAGGTTTCATGCCGAAGAGTCGGATTCTCCGTGCGAGAAGAAGACTCTTTCTTATTGCGCGCTACACTGAAAGGAGACACACCTATGATTCGCACCGCTGTTTGGTTTTTCTCATTTTTCGCAGTACTGCCCGTCACGTTGCCTTTTATGAACAAGGCAAAAAAACTTGAAACGCCGGAGCGATACGGCTACGTTCAAGGCGTCGCTTATAAATGGGCAAGCTTTCTATTGAAGGTTGCCGGAGCGGAAGTCCGGGTTCACGGACAACAACACATCCCGAATGAGCCGGTCGTCTACGTCGCCAATCACCAAGGGAATTTCGATGTCCCCATCATGATAACAGCGACGAAACATCCGAAGGCGTTCATCTCGAAAATCGAAGTCCAAAAGTTCCCGATTATTCCCCGTTGGATGGAATTGATGGGTTGCATCTTCATCGACCGCAGTGACCGACGCCAGTCGATCAAGGCGATTCGTTCAGGTGTTGACACGATTAAATCGGGACAATCTATCATCATCTTTCCAGAAGGGACGCGTTCAAAAGGCGGCCCAATCAAAGAGTTCAAGGCCGGCAGTTTGACACTCGCAACGTCGAGCGGAGCTAAAATTGTTCCGGTCGCCATTCAAGGGAGTCATCATCTGCTCGAGACGACCAATCGCATCAAACCAGGTGTAGTCGATGTGACGTTTTTGCCTGCGATCGACCCGGCCGACATCCCGAACAAGGAAATCGCCGCGACCGTCGAAGCCGCAATCCGCCAAATCGTTGAAGGAGAGTTATCATGAGTTTACTTGCAATCGAAGGAATCCATAAAGAATTCGCCGACAAAGTGTTATTTGATGATGTCACGATGACGATTCATCCGGGTGACCGCATCGGCATCATCGGTGTCAACGGTTCGGGAAAATCGACGTTCATGAAAATCATCGCCGGCGTCGAGACGGCCGACCGCGGAACGATGCAGCATCCGAACGACTACCGCATCCGCTATTTGACACAGACGGTCGAATTCGCCGACGGACAGACCATCTTGGACGCTTTATTCACGAGCGATACGCCGTCTGTCCAGGCGCTGAAAGGATATGAACGGGCTCGTCAACAACTCGAGACCGACCCCTCGAGTGAACAAAAACTGGAGCGCTTCATGAAAGCACAGCAAGCTGTCGACGCGGCCGACGCCTGGGAAACCGAGGCAAAATTGAAGTCAATCTTGAACCGGCTCGGTCTTCCGGACGTGACGGCTGAAGTCGGTTCGTTATCCGGTGGTCAACAAAAACGAGTTGCGTTGGCCGCTGCCCTGCTTGATGAAGCCGACCTCCTTTTGTTAGACGAGCCGACGAACGAACTTGACGCCGATACGATTTCCTGGCTCGAGACCGTTCTAGCCGATTATCGAGGAGCCATCCTGCTCATCACCCACGACCGCTACTTCTTGAACCGTGTCACGAACCACATTTTAGAGATTGCCGACGGGACGAGCTATTTCTATGACGGAAACTATGAGCTGTTTCTCGAGAAACGGGCCGAACGGAAAGCGCGGACCCAATCGATGGAACAAAAACGGCAAAACATCTTACGGCGCGAGCTTGCGTGGCTTCGCCGCGGCGCCAAAGCCCGGACGACGAAACAGAAAGCCCGGATCCAACGCGTCGAGGACTTGAAGCATCAAGAGACACTCGCTGAAGACGAGACACTCGACGTGTCCGTCGGGTCACGCCGTCTCGGTAAGAAAGTCATTGACGTCGATGAGTTATCGTTCCAGTATGACGACACCCCGATCATCCGACAGTTCAGCTGGTTGTTCGGTCGCCGCGAACGATACGGCATCGTCGGCCCGAACGGGAGCGGAAAGACGACGCTCATGAACCTGCTCGCCAAACGGCTTGAACCGACGTCCGGTACAGTCGTGCACGGAGAGACAGTGCATCTCGGCTATTACGGACAGCAGGTCGAGTTCGAAGACACGTCACGCCGCGTCATCGACGAGATCGAACGGGTCGCCCAAGTCATTCACACGCCGGACGGCGAGTCGATCACGGCGAGCCAAATGCTCGAGCGGTTCTTATTTACGCCGGATGCGCAATATAAACCGATCGCAAAACTTTCCGGTGGCGAGAAACGACGTCTCGTCCTCCTTCGCATTTTAATGGACGAACCGAACGTCTTATTTTTAGACGAGCCAACGAACGACCTCGACACCGAGACGCTATCGGTGCTTGAGGATTATTTGGAGTCATTCCCTGGAACGGTCATCGCCGTCAGCCACGACCGCTATTTCTTAGACCGGATCGCCGGACAGCTCATCGCGTTTGAAGACGGTGCGATCAACGTCTATCATGCCGAATACAGTGACTACTTGGCCTCGCTCGAAGAGACGAAGGTTCAAGCGAAGAAAGAGCCGAAAGAGAAGAAAGAACGAGTCAAAACGGATGTCGTCAAGTTCACGTTCAAAGAACAGAAGGAATGGGAGACGATTGAGGACGATATCGCCTCGCTCGAGTCTGCCATCGAGGCGGCCGAGGCCCGCTTGGCCGAAGCCGGTAGCGACATCGGAAAAGTGAATGATGTGTACGCCGAAATCTCGACACTGAAAGAAGCGCTCGATTCGAAGATGGAGCGCTGGGAGTACTTGTCGGAGATTGATGAACAGATGCAAGCCCAGAAACGCTAAAAGGCAGGATCACGTCTCGTGATCCTGCCTTTCGTGTATGTAGCTATACATGTAAACGTCATGCGCCCTACCGTTTTGACGCATATATTGCCGGAGCATGCCTTCTTGAAAGAATCCGTTCCGCTCAAGCATTTGTTGCGAGGCGACGTTCTCTGTATAGACGATTGCCCCGACTCGTTCAAACGCTGCCACATGAGCGGCATAGTCGAGCGCGCGCTGCAACGCCTCAGATGCGTAGCCGTTACGCCAATGGTCCGGATGAATCTCATACCCGATTTCAGCGCGTCGATGGCGCGGAACGAGATTATGAAAGCCGATCGTCCCAATCAACATCAAATCGTCTTTACGTACAATCCCCCAACGGATGACCGTCCCTGCCTGCATCCCTTCAATCATGTTCGTCACCATGTGAACCGTCTCGTCAACTGTGGCGTGGGGTTCCATTCCATAATGCTTCAACACGGTCGCGTTCGAAAAAATCGGGAACAGCCGACTTGCATCGACCACCTCGAGCGGCCGCAATGTCAGCCGTTCCGTCTCTAACGTCGGAATCACGACAACGCTCATTTACTTACCAAGTTGTGCTGAAACGCATAAACGACGGCTTGGGTCCGGTCATACACGTCGAGCTTCGTCAAAATATTCGAGACGTGCGTCTTTACCGTTTTGAGAGAGATATAAAGCTCATCGGCGATGACTTGATTCGCCTTTCCTTCTGCCATCAGCTGTAAAATCTCACGTTCCCGTGCCGTCAGACTCTCATGAAGCGTCGTTTCTGGATGACGGAGGCGCTCGAGCATCTTACCGGTCACTTGAGCGGCCATGACCGGATTCCCCGCCGCTGTTTGACGAATCGCATCGGCAATCTCGTTGGCGTTCGCCGTCTTCAACACATAACTCATCGCACCGGCCTCGATGACCGGATACACTTTTTCATCGTCTAAGAAGCTCGTGACGACTAAAATCTTTGCTTCTTTCCAACTCGCTTTGATGCGTTTCGTCGACTCGACCCCGTCGACCGGCTCCATGACGAGGTCCATCAAGACGACGTCCGGTTTTTCCGCGATGGCGAGCTCCACGCCCGTCGCCCCGTCCGAGGCCTCGCCGACGACTTCGATGTCGGGTTGCGTCGACAAGAAAGCCGACACCCCGGCCCGGACCATCTCATGGTCATCAATTAATACGACTCGAATCATTCCAATCCCTCCACTTGTTGTTTCACGCGCACTTCAATCTGAGTACCGGCACCAGGCACACTGACGAGACGTAACGTCCCACCGACCTCGGCCGTCCTCTCTCTTATCGATTGTAAGCCATATGAGGCGACTTGTGTATCATCGACATTAAACCCGATGCCGTCATCATTGATTTTTAAAATGACCGTCTGTTGGACGGTCCGCATCTCAATCTCGAGCCGCTTCGCCTTGGCGTGCCGGAGCGTGTTGCTGATCGCTTCTTGAACGATCCGGAACAGCTCGTTCTCCGTGTGACGGGATAAATGAACTTCTTCAAGCCGCCAGACAAGCTCGGTTGATTGTTTACGGGACAGCTCTTCTAACAACCGCTCGATCCCGGTCTTGAGCGTCATCCCTTCGAGCTCGACGGGACGAAGCTGCAACAAGAGCGAACGCATCTCGGCTTGGGCGGTTTGGGCCATCACTTCGACTTGTGCGATTTGTTTAGCGGCAACGTCCGGTTTGACGTCAATCGTCTGCTTGGCTGCCGTCGTCATCATCGAGATGGCGTACAGCTGTTGACTGACTGAGTCATGCAACTCGCGGGCAACACGGCGACGCTCTTCGACGACCGCCTCACTCCGTGCCTCCTCGACGCTGACAGGTCGGTCCCCGACCCGTTTGGCGACCTCGAGCATCTCGGTTCGTTGTTTACTGATCCGCACGATCCGCTCTAACGTGTCGCGATATGGCGACAATGGACGAAACGTGATTTCTTTTTGGTTCTCTAATTTCCATAAGGCGTTCGCGACTTCTCGAAAATCGCGGCGTAAGTAGAAGTAGGACCCGACCCCGAACACACTGCCGATCAAAACGGCGATGACGAGGATGGACACACCGAAAGGCAACCCTTCTTCACGCGTGAACAAATCTCGGAGTGAAGTCGAGTCGCCTATTAAAAAGGCTAATGTGACGAACAGCGCCGTCAGCAGGCTGCTGAACAGTTGATGCCAGACGACCGTCCGTGGGTAAGAATCTTTTTTCATACCGTCATCACCTCGACACTTCCGCTCATGAGCACGATATGAATCCGGACTTTGCGCGTCGCCGTCGGATAGTCGTCCGACGCCGTATAGAAGCGACGGTTGAACACCGGCGAATAGTTCGACTCATCGACTTGGATTTTCCCAAATCCGATCGATGCATCAATTGAGTAATCGTACCCTGCCGGAATGAGGATCCGTACGTCTCCCGCGAGGCCGTTCAACAGTAAGAACGTCTCACCTTCCGGAATGATGGCGCGCGACAAGTCCATCTCGACGTCTCGCAGCAAGAAAAATTCATTCGTGTCTTGCAACACGTAATGTCCCGACTCTTTCGTGCCGAATGAAAACGCCTGCTCTTGCCGGAGGTGTGAGCGGAAACGGTTCGATTCGAGCGGACGGTTTTTATATAATCGATATCCGAACATGAGCAACAGTCCCGATAAGACGAACCCGAACGCGGCTGACGAAAAGATGAGTCCGACGAGCATAATGCTGCCGATGCCATAAAAGACATAGCTGACCGACTGATTTCCTTTCCGGCTGAAACGACGACCGATATAAAGCAGGAGTAGCGGTAAAATCATACTAAACAAGATGCTGTTGCCGCCTGTCACGATATCGATGAACAGGCCGACGGCAAATAAAATGATCATGAATCCGATAATTTGTCGTGTGTTCCAACGCTCCACTCTGCTTCCCCCTCTCTTACGATATGTACAATGAAGCAAAGAAGCGATGGTCCGAACAAATCGCGGACCATCGCCGAACCATTGCGTCAGTCCTGCTTGAAGCGACGCTCAAGTTCTTTTAATTTTGCTTCGAAGTCATCCTCATCCGCTGAATCGATCGATTCTTCCGGAGCTGACTCTTTCTTCTCTTCCTCTTCTGTGAACGGATGCGATTTTGACGTGTCCGCCCCAAAGATTTGATCGAGCGCGCCTTTCAACAAATCCATGTTTTGACGCATTGCGAACTCGTAACGTTTGTTTTGCATCTCATCGAGTTTCAAACGCATCTCAAGGGCCCGACGTTCGAGGGCATCGAGTTCACGTGTTCCTTCATCAATCAAGCCTTCGAAGTAACGATACTGTTCCCCGTAATGTTTCGATTCAAGGGCGGCCCGTTCAGCAAGCTTCTCTTCGCCCGCTTTTTTCGCCAGTTCCGTCTGCTCGTAACGCTTATCGGCCATCTGTTTGGCGTCATCGCGTTTTGTCGCCAATTCTTCAAGCAACGCTTTTTGACGCTCGACGAGACGCTCGACCGACAACGCTTCTTTTTCAGCGCCACGGATGTGACGGTTCAATTCGGCTTCCCCGCTCGTGCGTGGTGCCTCTTTGTCTTGATACTTCTTCATTTCTTTCGATATCTCTTTCGTCAACTCGTTAGCTAAATCACGAAACTGGTCAAATGGTGTCTTCATTATAATATCCTCCTTGTGAATCTTAGCGACGGTTTACAAATTTCTGCCAGACTTGGTCGAACGATTGAAAGCTACTTCCGCTCGCACGCGACCCGTCCGCATTAAAAATCTCGACATCCCGCTTTTGGTTGGCATACATCATATACCCTTTAAACAGCACCCAAGCCACCAAAATTCCGATCAATGCCCAAATATTCGACAATACCGTGAGAATTCCGACTACGGCGAGTGCGCCGTAACCGATTTTTGCGCCGACATGTGTCACAGCCATGAATCTGACTCCAGCCCACAGTGCTAAGAGCGCCCCCAAACCAAATAAAATCATATTTGGTAAAAAGCCGATTAGAACGAGAACTAAAGAGATCGCGGCCACGATGAACAGCACTTGCTTCACCTGGCGATTCATCTATCATCCCTCCTCGTTAAGTACACTCTTATCATAATACGTTATTTTTCGGGATGCGACGAGCGGAAGGCCTGTTTTCCCTCGGTCTGAAGACTGAGATGTTAGCGTTCTCAATCGATGTGGTATACTACTGCTATCGAACAACGAAAGGATGATGTTTTATGAGCACCGTAATCCATGCAGTACCGACCTTGTCAGCCAATCGGAGGGCGACCGTCCTCCACCACTAAGAGGAGGATTCTATTTGAATCAAACAACAATCACAACGGGACGTGTCACGGCACAGTTCCAACATATGTACACCGTCACGACCGAGAACGAGGTCTATACGTGTAGCGTCTCCGGAAAATTCCGACACGAGGCCGAGAGCGAGCGCGACTATCCCGTCATCGGCGATTATGTCGAGTTCACCGTTCGCGAGCATGGTCAAGGCTTGATTCGACGTCTCCTTGAACGGCGCACTGTCCTTTCACGGGCAGCCGCCGGCAACGAGACGCGCGAACAGCTGATCTGCGCGAACGTCGACTATATTTTGATCACGATGGCGTGCGGGCACGATTTCAACTTGCGCCGTCTCGAGCGCTATTCACTCGCCGCATGGGAGACCGGGGCCACACCGCTCATCGTCTTGACGAAGTCGGATCAAGTCGAGGACGTGAATGGACTCGTCTCGGACCTCACGTTGACGGTGCCTGGTGTCGATGTCCACCCCGTCAGCTCGGTCACCGGGAATGGGGTCGAAACACTACGCAACGCATTGCCGAACGGGAGCACGATTGCCCTCGTCGGTTCATCCGGAGTCGGGAAGTCGACACTAACGAACGCACTCGCCGGAGAGACGATTGCCGCGACTCAGGCCGTTCGTGAGAGCGATGAACGAGGCAAGCACACGACGACACATCGCGCCTTGTTCGCAGTCGACGGCCTATTCGTCATCGACACCCCTGGGATGCGCGAGTTCGGGCTTTGGGACGGCGCCGACCATCTCGACGACACGTTTCGGGATATCGAGGCGCTCGCTGATGCCTGCCGGTTCCGCGACTGCTCGCATCAGGCAGAGCCAGGCTGTGCGGTCCGGCAGGCGATCGAATCTGGAAAGCTTGACGCGAAACGGTATCAAAGTTTCGTCAAACTCGAGCGCGAACTCCGCTATGCCGAGAAACGGCAAGCCGAAGCGGCCCGTCTCGCCGAGAAGAAGAAGCGAAAAATGAAAAGTTGATGACGAGGAAGTTGCGAGCTGATTCGCAACTTCCTTTGTTGGTTTCAAGCTATGTCACCAAGTCCTATAAGCAATCCAATATTTGTGAACAATCGTTCAGAAATCGTTTCGGGAAATGTAGGCAAAAGCCTCGAAAGTAAGCGGTTTCTTCGTTACAATGGATTCGTTGTGACAGATAAAAAAATCGCTTGGACATAGGGAGAGACTTATGAAAACATTGAACGAACGCGCACTCGAGATGCATGCTTTCCATCACGGAAAATTAGAAACGACTCCGAAAGTCGAGGTCGACACGAAAGAGGCGCTCAGCCTCGCCTACTCGCCCGGTGTGGCCGAGCCGTGCCGGCGTATCGCTGACGATAAAGAGCTATCCTATGACTATACACTCCGGGCCAATACCGTCGCCGTCGTATCGGACGGCAGCGCCGTCCTCGGTCTTGGCAACATCGGACCTGAGGCCGCCCTCCCGGTCATGGAAGGGAAAGCCGTTTTGTTTAAAAGCTTCGCTGGGGTCGATGCGTTCCCAATCTGCCTCGACACGCATGACGTCGACGAGATTGTCCGAACGGTCGAACTGCTCGCTCCGACGTTCGGTGCCGTCAACTTAGAAGACATCAAAGCACCCGAATGTTTTGAGATCGAGGCCCGTTTAAAACAATCGCTCCCGATTCCCGTCTTTCATGACGATCAACACGGCACGGCCATCGTCGTCTTAGCCGGTCTCGTCAACGCGTTACGCCTTGTCGACAAGACGATGCCTGAACTCCGTGTCGTCATGAACGGAGCAGGCGCCGCGGGCATCGCTATCGCCAAACTGTTGAAGCGTTTCGGCGTCGAGGACCTCGTTATCTGTGACACGAAAGGCGCGATTTATGAAGGACGCGTCGAAGGGATGAACCCGTTCAAAGATCAAATCGCCAAAGCGACGAACAAGAAACAACACGAAGGGTCGCTTGATGACGTGCTCGAAGGTGCCGACGTCTTTATCGGTGTCTCGGCAGCCGGCGCCGTCACGGAAGATATGATCCGTTCGATGGCGACAGACCCAATCATTTTTGCCCTCGCGAACCCAATCCCGGAGATCATGCCGGATCTTGCCACAAGCGCCGGGGCCCGTGTCGTCGCGACCGGCCGCTCGGACTTCGCGAACCAAGTGAACAACGTCCTCGCCTTCCCGGGAATTTTCCGCGGCGCGCTTGATGTTCGCGCGACAGAAATCAACGAAGAGATGAAGGAAGCGGCCGTCCATGCGATCGCCGACTTATTGACCGAGGAAGATCTCGTGAACGGGGTCGTCATTCCGAGCCCGTTCGATGAACGTGTCGCACCGGCCGTCGCCGTAGCCGTCGCGAGAGCCGCCGTCGAGACGGGTGTCGCCAAACGTCCGCTCGATGAGGCCGCCATCCGTCTGCACGTTAGTCAAAAACATCTATAAGAAAACTGCGCAGCCCCTCGGGGTTGCGCAGTTTTTGTTAGACGGTTCCTTGCAAAATCCCTTCCGCCCATTCGACTTCTTCCGTCGTCGGAGGCTTGATTCCTTTTAACGGATAGTCGAGACCGAGCGCCTCCCATTTGTAGACACCCATCTCATGGTACGGCAAGATTTCGACCTTCTCGACGTGGTCGAGTTTTTGAATGAACGCCGCCGTGCGCCGAAGCGCCCCTTCGTCGAGCGTCCATTCAGGGACAAGAACGTGGCGGATCCACATTTTCGTTCCGCGCTCGGATAAATGTTCGGCAAGCGCGAGCGTGTTGACGTTGCTCCGTCCCGTCAGTTTTTTACACATGTCATCATCGATATGTTTGATATCGAGCAGCACGAGGTCGGTATGATCTAAAATCGCATCTAAGTTAGGAGGGCGTAAGGCACCCGACGTATCGAGTGTCGTATGGAGACCGTGTTTTTTCGCCTCCCGCAACAGCGCCTCTAAAAACTCTGGCTGTGCGAGTGGGTCACCGCCTGAAATCGTGATGCCGCCTTTTGACGCCTCCATGAACGGACGATAGCTGAGCGCTTCTTGAATGACATCCTCGGCCGAACGATGGTTATTTTTTTTGAAATCCCACGTATCAGCGTTGTGACAATACAAACACCGGAGCGCACAACCTTGTAAAAAGACGATAAAACGAATTCCCGGGCCGTCAACGGTTCCAAACGATTCGACCGAGTGTACATATCCCATTGTCATCGAAATGACCTCCTAACGAATGAGCGGCCTTCATCCGAAGGCCGCCAAGCCTTGATTGCTTACAGTGAACCGTGGAACGTACGGTTGATGACGTCGATCTGTTGCTCGCGTGTCAACTTGATGAAGTTGACGGCGTAGCCCGAGACGCGGATCGTGAGCTGTGGATATTCTTCTGGATGCTCCATCGCGTCGAGTAACGTCTCACGGTTGAAGACGTTGACGTTCAAGTGATGTCCTTTGTGCTCGCCGCCCATATAACCGTCAAGAAGAGCAGCCAAGTTGAGTTCACGAGCGACGTCTTCTTTTCCGAGTGCTTTCGGCACGATCGAGAACGTATATGAGATACCATCTTGCGCATGTTCGAACGGTAGTTTCGCGACTGATGAGAGCGAGGCTGCCGCTCCTTTCGTATCACGGCCATGCATCGGGTTCGCACCCGGTGCGAACGGTTCGCCGGCGCGACGTCCGTCTGGTGTGTTCCCCGTCTTCTTGCCGTAGACGACGTTCGACGTGATCGTCAAAACGGACTGCGTATGAAGCGCGTCACGGTACGTTTTATGTTTCCGGACTTTTTCCATGAACGACTCAACGAGTTCGACAGCGATCGCATCGACACGGTCGTCATTGTTTCCGAATTTCGGGAATTCGCCTTCCGTCTCGAAGTCGACGGCAATGCCTGCTTCGTTACGAACCGGTTTGACTGTCGCGTACTTGATGGCCGAAAGACTGTCCGCTGTGACCGAAAGTCCAGCGATCCCGCATGCCATCGTCCGCAAAATCTCTGGGTCGTGAAGCGCCATCTCGATGCGTTCGTACGCATACTTGTCATGCATGAAGTGGATGACGTTGAGCGTGTTGACGTAAAGTTCCGCGAGCCAGTCGAGCGTCCGGTCGAAGTCGGCGTACACTTTGTCATATGTGAGCACGTCTTCTGTGTTCAACTCCCATGCCGGCGCGATTTGATCGCCGCTCTTCTCGTCACGGCCCCCGTTCATGCTGTAGAGGAGTGCTTTCGCCATGTTGGCACGGGCCCCAAAGAATTGCATCTGCTTCCCAATCTTCATCGGTGACACACAGCAGGCGATGCCGTAATCGTCACCGAACGTCGGGAGCATGAGGTCATCGTTCTCATATTGGATGGCGGACGTCTCAATCGACATCTTCGCGCAATACTGTTTGAATCCTTCCGGCAACTTCGTCGACCAGAGTACCGTCAAGTTCGGTTCTGGTGCCGGGCCGAGGTTCGAGAGCGAGTGGAGGAAACGGAACGAGCTCTTCGTCACGTTCGAGCGACCGTCTTCACTCATCCCCCCGATTGATTCCGTGACCCAAGTCGGGTCGCCAGAGAACAATTCGTTATAATCAGGTGTCCGTAAGAATTTGACGATACGGAGTTTCATGATGAAGTGATCGACGATCTCTTGGACGTCTGATTCTGACAAACGCCCCGCTTCGATATCACGCTCGGCATAGACGTCGAGGAACGTCGAGACGCGTCCGAGTGACATCGCTGCCCCGTTTTGCTCTTTGACAGCGGCAAGATATGCGAGATATACCCATTGGTACGCCTCTTGAGTATTCTCCGCCGGACGGCCGAGATCGAATCCGTAAGCCGTACCGAGTTGTTTTAATTCTTGAAGGGCACGGAGTTGTTCAGATAACTCTTCGCGGTCGCGGATATCTGATTCTGATAAGAAGCCACCACGCTTCGCCAAATCTTTCTTCCGTTCGGCCATCAAGAAGTCGATTCCATAGAGTGCCACGCGGCGATAGTCACCGATGATGCGGCCACGGCCGTAAGCGTCAGGAAGACCTGTAATGATCCCCGACTTACGTGCAGCACGCATTTCTGGCGTATACGCATCGAACACACCTTGGTTGTGCGTCTTACGAATATCCGAATAAATCTTTGTGATCTCTTTGTCCGGTTCGAAACCATACGACTCGAGCGCGGCATCGACCATGCGAATCCCGCCGTTCGGGTGGATCGAACGTTTGAACGGTTCGTCCGTCTGGACGCCGACAACTTTTTCAAGTTCTTTGTCTAAGTACCCAGGTCCGTGCGAAATGATCGTCGATGGCGTGTGTTGATCGACGTCCCATACGCCGCCGCGCTCCCGCTCTTGTTTTGTCAATTCCATCACATGTCCCCAAAGGCGATTCGTCGCCTCTGTCGGTCCCGCCAAGAACGAATCGTTTCCTGTATACTCGTGTCGGTTCAAGCGGATAAATTCACCAACGTTCACTTCCGTTGTCCACTGCCCAGGAACGAATCCTGACCAGGCTGATTTAATTTCGGTTGCCATTGTGGGTCACTCCTCATAAGTTGAGATAACTGCCTGCTTTCTATAATATGAGTGTACGTGAAAACGTGAACATTATGTTTTACATTCTTGTGAAAGTTGTAACAATCTTATGAACGTTGATATATCAGCTTTTTTGTAAGCGCTTTAATTACTGTTATACTATAAATTAACATACATATGAAACAGTTCAAGGTTGATAGGCCATCATTTTTCCGTTGTCTGTATCATTTTTATCGTTCTGTGACGATTTACACAGTTTTTATAGTGATGTAACTCACAGTGCGGGGATAGAACTTGAATTTTTGACCGTTATCGGACACAATGAAGGCAGAACATTGTAGAAGAGGAAGGGGTTCTTCCCATGACGTATGAACCATTGACTGCCGAGCACGACTTAAAAACCGGAGACCGCGTCTCTCTCAAAGTAGAAGCAGCCGGCGAACAGCGTGACGGATTTATCACAGAATTTGAAGACGCAGGGTTTTGGATTCGCTTTGACGACGACATCGAGAACGAGGATTTCATCGATTACCGCGACCACTTGCTCGTAGCATTGATTTCCCGTCCTATCGTCGTAGTGGCGGCTCACCCTGAATTGAAACCGTATGAGCAACTCGTTTCAGAATTACAGTACCGCGTATACCAAGGATTCACGATCGAAGGTGTCGATCGAACGGCTGACGGGGTCGATGTGCACATCAAACTCCTCGAAGACGGCCAGACGTACACACAAACGCTTCGCTCCTCGTTCGACGGAGATACTGAACATGTTCGTTATATTTGAGACAGGGAGCGCTTATGCTTCCTTTGTTTTTGCCCAATGATAAGGAGAAATGATATGAACTTTACAAAACCATTTATTAATGAAGCTTGGCAACGCCTAGGCTTTACGGAACCGATGCCGGTTCAGGCGGAAGCGTTCCCGCCCCTATTAGAAGGAAAAGACGTCACGATCGAAGCACCGACAGGAACGGGTAAAACGCTCGCTTACCTTTTACCCGCTATCGAAAAAATCGACGCCTCGAACGACCGGATCCAAGTCGTCATCGTCGCTCCGACACGCGAGCTCGTCATGCAGATCCAGGCAGTGGCCCAACGTTTCACCGAGAAAGGTGACGTTCGTATCGCCTCGTTCATCGGTGGCGTCGAACTGAAGCGCCAAATCGATCGCCTCAAGAAAAAACCGCATTTGATCGTCGGCACGCCGGGGCGTCTCGTCGAATTGATCGATAAGAAAAAGTTGAAACTACACGAGACGCATACGATCGTGATCGATGAAGCCGATCAAATCATTGACAGCGGTTTGACAGAAGCGGCCGAACGGATCATCAAACATACGGCATCGAATCGTCAAATCGCGCTCGTATCGGCGACGTTGACGGATACGCTTCAAGCATGGGCCGCCCCGTTCTTACCAGAGCCAGTCCACATCAAAATCGAGCGCGCCGTAAGTGCTCAAGTGACGTATGGCTACATGTTGACGACACGCCGCTATAAGCCAGAACTGCTCCGCCGCCTCTCTCACGTCGACGGCGTCAAAGCGCTCGCCTTCATCAACAACCGCTCGTTCTTGCCACCATTAAAAGGTGAGCTCGAGAAGATGAACGTCAACTATCGCATGCTCGACAGCTTGAAAGGAAAACGGGAACGCGTCGAGACGCTCCGTGAGTTCCGTAAAGGCGAGTATCCGCTCCTCATCACGACAGGCCTTGCCGCTCGCGGCCTCGACATCGAAGAAGTGACACACGTCGTCCACTTCGACTTGCCGGAGTCGATTGACGACTTCATCCACCGTTCAGGCCGGACGGCGCGCGGGAACGCGGCCGGCACCGTCCTCTCACTCGTGACTGATGAGGACTTGAAACATTTGAAATCGTTCGCCCGTCAACTCGGCGTCGAATTGAAAGAGCTCGAAATTTACCGTGGCGACGTCATCGAGAAGCGAATCGAAGATAAACCCCCGGTCGTCAAACGTCCCGCGAACAAGCGAGGACCGCGCCGATGAAAAAAGACCGGAAAGTGATTCCATTCCCGTTGCTCGTGGAAGAGTCCGAATTGCTGGCCGAGCTGAAGAAATTGTATGAGCAAGCGGCACTTGCACGAAGCACGCAGTGGACGAACTATATTCAAGAAATCGCCTCGGAAGGCACGTGGCACTTGAAAGACGCCGAACTGTTCCGCGACCTTTTCATCGATTGGGCCGTCTTCTTTGAGACGGACGAGGACGGGATGACACCGCACGGCCGCTACTTGGCGGAGCATAAGGCGGACATGTCGCCGGCCCTCTACCATGCCCTCCGCGGTCTGGCCGTCCCACGCTGCAGCATCTTTGAAGTGACCGAGAACGGTTTACGGGATTGGGAGACGAAAGAAACGTACAACGTGACCCTTCCAGAAGTACGGGAACCTGGCGATGTGATGCTTGGGAAACTGCTAGACATTCGTGGCAGCTGGCGTTTCGGGTCGGCGTTTCTCGCTCTTCCGGCGAAAATGGCCGGGAACGTCTCGGACCTCTATATCGACTTCACGGACGAAGTCGGTCCCGGTGCGTTTCTCGATCAGTTCCCAGAGTTTTGCGCCGAGCTGATTGACTTGTTGCTCGATTTAGAAGAAGGGATCATCGTCCCGAAACCACTAAAATAACCGAGAGGCGGCCGCCTCTCGGTTATTTCTATCAGTAGACATAATACTCGACGGTTTGATTGGCCGCTTGATCGCTGTCTCCTTCTGCTTTTATGGAAGCACGCGACACCATATCTCCTTCATCATATACTTCTAGCATAGCCCCTTCTGTCGTTGGAAGCACATGATAGATTAACTGATCGACATAAGTGACTGACCCGACCGTACCTTGAATGGCTTGGCGAGTCGTCTGCTCCAACGAGTTTAAATCAATAATCAATTCCGTTCCGTCAGATTGAATCGTACGATATTCATGACCTTTGAATAGCGTACCTTTCAATTCTTCCGATTGGTTCACTTTCACTACTTTGTTTTCTTTAGCGTCATAGACAAATAGTCCTGGTAGATCCATTTCTGACATATATTCTTCACCTGTGTCGTCTTGTAACGTCTCAAGCGCCGTCGCGCGAATCGGAATATAGCGGTTGTCCGTCGCCACTTGACCTTGATACGCAGACGGATACCATGACCATTCCGCCCCAACGACACCTCCGACCAACGTCTTGGATCGATCAATCTTTTGCGTGACGAACGTCTTCGTCGATTCATCGAACGTTGCCACGTGATGGTTCGTCGTTTCATAGTTTTGATCGTACAGAAGGTGGACTTTATCGTCGTAAACGTAAAATCCCTTCCAACCACTTTCTAATATCTCTCGTGCCTGTCCAAACTCGGTAACGTCTACTTCCTTACCGTCTTTTGATTTGAGCACCACTAACGTATCACGGTCTTTTTGGCCGATCGCCACTTCCCCATCGGTCGTCCAAATGCGTTGCGCATAATCCAACTGTTTCAGCGCTCGTTTGAACGCTCGAGAGTCTTCCCCGAAATTCGCTCGAAAATCGAGGAGCTGCTCGAAGTAACTTCCCTTATGCGAGGAGGTGCTCCCATTCAATGTCACATTGATCTGCGTATAAGGCTGATCTATCGAACCTTTAGCGACTTGAACGATTCGATCTTCCCACACCTTTTTATTGGATTCGACTTGAAGTGACCAATCCGTTCCACTTTCCGTCCCGCTGACGGCATATGTGGCGAGCCCTACCGTAATCATCACACCTAAGGCGACCACGTTCACCATTCGTTTCATGCGATTCACCTCACACACTCATTTTTTTTGAAAGGAAACGACGGCTTAGCAACGTCAGCCCGAAGACCAACCCGATCAATCCTAAACCGAACAGTCCAATCAGTTCATCCATAAACAAATAGCGTTCAAAATAAATAATTAGAAGCGTCGGCAACGCAATCAAACCACTCACTACACAAATCGCCAAGACCGGTGACCAAAGCGTCCGTTGCCATAGCCCCCGTTCCACTAAAACGAACGTGAAGAGTGCGAGCACGACAAATGCGATCAGCACTTGATGCACGAGGAAGTTAAATCCACTCTCTGGATACATCATGGCAAGATAATCAAACTGTATCGCCCTCTCAAATGATCCTTGAAGCGGAATCATTTTGGCGTTCAGCCAAGCAGTGAACAGTTGATATTGCAAAAGCAACGCCATCCATTGAATCGCGAACAAGCCCAAAATGAGCATCATGACCGTCACAAATTTCGCAATGAACAGTTTCATTCTCCCTGTCGGTATCGTCAGCAACCGCATCATAAATGTGCCGCGTCCTTGAAACTCGCGATACCAAATCCAGACGCTGAAAAAAATCATCGCGACGATTGCGACACCAACCGATAGAGTAAAAATAGTGCTCCCGATGTAATTCGCGAACGAGACCGTATAACCCGTCATGCCCTCTAGTCTCATTTCTTCATATGTAGCAGTCTGCCTCCATAAGAAAGCACCTAGCCAGCTGAATTGCAGCGCCAACAGCACGCCGACTAAGATCAAGTACGATTTCTTTACGCGATCAAGCTCCCAACTGATCAGTTTCAACACGCTCATGCCCCGTACTCCTCTCTCATGACATCGACGATCGACTTGCCGTGAATGAAACGGACGTCCTCGACGTCGAACTCACGGACGATCCGTCCTCGGTTCAACATGACGGCCTTATCGACCAAATATTCAATGTCTTCAATCTCGTGCGTCGTAATCAACACGCCCCGATCTTCCATCACATCACTCGAGAACAACTCGACGATCTGTTCTTTTGAAAACACATCGATGCCTGAGAATGGTTCGTCGAGCAATAAATAGTCCGGGTCTTGTGCGATGCCGAGCGCCAAGTTCACTTTCGCGAGCGTCCCTTTCGATAGCTCGTTCAACTTGTCTTCCGGGAACAGCTTGAACTCGTCGACGAGACGGGCGAATAGTTTTGAATCGAACTTCGGATAAAAGTCGCGCATGAACGCCTCGCACTGCTCAATCGTGAAGTGAATCGGGAATGTCGAGTGATCTGGTACGAACGCGACGCGATTCAAATCAAGCGGCTCCCCATCGATGAGCACCGTGCCGCGATCAAACGGCGTGAGCCCCATAATGCCTTTTAAAATCGTCGATTTCCCGGTCCCGTTCAAACCGATGAGGCACGTGATCTCTCCTTTTTGGGCCGTGAACGACACGTCTTCAAGTACTTGCTTTTTGCGGTAACGTTTTTTAACTCCCAGTACTTCGATCATCGAGATTCCCCTCCTCGTATTGCTGTTTAATTTTATCGACGAGTTCATCCATCGTGACGTCGAGTTCTTGGATCGATTCGACGAAGACGGCGATCGCCTCATCGACGAGCTCCGTTCGAATCCGGGTCAATACGTGTTCATCCGTCGTCACGCGACTCGGACGGTTCCGTTCGGTCGTAATCAATTGTTGTTCCTCCATCTCTTTGAACGCCTTTTGGACGGTGTTCGGATTGATTTTCAGTTCGGTCGCGAGCTCTCGCCGCGACGGCATCTCTTCGCCCGCCTGTAGTTCTCCTAGCGCCATCTTCTTTTTGAAGTAATCGACGACTTGGATATAGACGGGGGCTCTCGTGTTGAATTGAATGATCATAGGCCACCTCTCTAAGTGTATGATGCGACTAATACACTATCTGACTGTATTATCATCATAATACACTTAGGTGTCAACAACTATTTGTCAAAACCATCCAAAACAAAAACGCATCCGTTGCTTACACGGATACGTCAATCGATTTGAATGATCTGGTCGGCCTTGACTTTAGGATTGACCGTCTCGAGATAATGCGCCTCTCCCGGCCAATAGCGACGCTCGTATTTTGCGAGCCGTTCCGTCATGTCCCCGATGTATGTATCGCGTTGCAGAACCCGCTCATACCGGACCTCCCGCGGGCAGTCGAGATAGACGACGTAATCGAAATAACTCCGCCATTCGTCACGCAGCAAAAAGATGCCTTCGATGAGGACGAGTGCGTTCGGTGCGATTTCCACCGTTCGGTTGATGACCTCATCCCGGTCGCGGTCATAATATGGCAACGTCAGCGTCGCCTGCCCTTCTTGAAGCGGTTTGAACAACGTCTCCACGAGCAAGTCGACATCCCATTGGAGCGCATAGTATTCCATCGCCTCGGGTTCACCCGTCCCATAACGCCTGAACCGCTCGACGATAAAGTCGTCAATGTGGAAATTCATTTCGTTTGGCACGATGCCCCGTAGTTGATTGACGAGTGTCGTCTTCCCGGCACCGCTCAACCCGTCAATCGCCACGACGAATGGCCGGTCCGGCGAGTGTTTGACGTATTCGTTTCGAAGGATCTCCTTCAGCGTCTCCATCTTTTCCTCTCCTCTAACAAAAAAAGTCAGCCGCTAGGGCTGACTTCAGTTTACCAGAGCACCCAACCGCGCGCTCCCGGCGGTGCACTCTCAATCAAGTGCCAAATCGGAATCGTGTAAGCGAACGCGATCAAGACGAACGTCACGGTGATCCACAATTTCCAGTTCTCGAAGAAACGAGGTGTCTCCATCGCCGCCTCCTCTGTCTCGGCGAGCGGGAACTCTTCTTCCCCTTTCGGCGCGAGGAATGACAGGTTGAACATCGAATAGACAAAGATGAGGACGGAGATCAAGAGAATCGTCCCACCGATCGCCATTGCCATATGGTACGGGATCCATTCACGCGTGAGCGCGTCCGAGAAGTAAGTCGCCGGACCCGTTCGACGCGGGTTTCCTTGAAGGCCCGAGATGTGCATCGCGTACGACATGATCGCCATCCCGAACGCCCAAGTCCCTGCTTGGATCAAGCCGAGGCGATTCATCGCTTTCGTGAGCGTCCGGCCACGCAATACCGGCACAAGCCAGTACGCTGTCCCGAAGAACGTCAAGGCGACGGCCGTCCCGACCGTGATATGGAAGTGACCGGTGACCCAAAGCGTGTTGTGGACCATCGCGTTCAATTGGTGCGACGCGTTAATGATCCCACCGGCACCGGCCGGGATGAAGAACAACATGCCGACGAAAGGTGCAAGGAAACGGACATCCCCGTAAGGCATCTTCTTCACCCAACCGAACAGTCCGCGGGCACCGAGCGCCCGGCCTCGCAATTCAAACGTCGCGAACAGCGAGAACGCGGTCATGAACGAAGGGATGACGACGAGGAACGTCAAGATGACTTGGACGAACTTCCAGAACGGGTCGATGCCAGGTTCCGTCAACTGGTGGTGGAAACCGACAGGGAACGAGAACAACAAGAACAACAAGAACGCCATCCGGGCGAGAGCATCCGAGAAGATCTTACCGCCGATGACTTTCGGCACGACCGTATACCAGACGATGTAGGCCGGCATGAGCCAGAAGTAGACGAGCGGGTGACCGAAGTACCAGAACAGCGTCCGTGACAACTCGATTCCGACCGTATCTTTCCACCCGAGTGAGAGCGGGAGCAGTTGGAACAAAATCGTCCCGGCGACGCCGAGTGTGGCGATGACCCAAAGCAGCATCGTCATGATGCTCATGAAGGCCGGAAGTGGCGGATGAACCCCAGGATTTTCCCGTTTGTAGTCCGCATACATCCGGAACATCGCGAACGCTGACAACCACGTTCCGACGACGAAGAGGACGAGACCGACATAGAAGATTGGGTCGGCCATGAGCGGCGCATAGAACGTATAGAGCACGGTCGCTTTATTAGCGAGCACCATGATCGTGACGAGCACGGCCCCGGCGATGATCATCCAGAAACCGAGCCAGGCGACGCGGGTCGGGAATGATTCGAACCGTCCGAACGACTTGGCGAGGAGCGCATACAGGAGACCGATGATGAACATCGTCGTGAAGACGAGACCGAGCATGATGCCGTGGGCGGTCAAAAGTTGATAGTAGCCGAACACTTCCGGGATGATGCCGGTCCGGATAAGCGTCTGCATGAGCCCTGCCAGGGCACCAATCAAGACGGCGAGCACCGAGATGACGACGTGGGCGTAAGCGAGCCTTGCCTCTTTCACACCGATACTTGGCACCGGCACGCCCCGTTCCATTTCCCATTGTTTCAACTTTGAAGCGACGTCGTTCATGTTACTCCACCACCTTAATTTTAGTCGCCATCATATGATGGCCCGTACCGCAGTATTCATTGCAAAGAATCAAGAACTCTCCCGTTTCTTTGAACGTATACGTGAGCGAGTTGATATGTCCCGGGACGACCATCATGTTGACGGGCGTACCGACGAGCTGAAAGCCGTGAACGACGTCAGGTGATGTAACGAGGAACGTCACTTTCGCACCTTTCGGGATCTCGACGTTTCCAGGCGTGAACGTGAACGCCTGGGCGACCATGACGAGTTCATACTCGTTGTCCCCGATTTTGTGAAGGCCAGGATTGTCGAACGGCGCCGTTTGATGTACTTTCGCCGGGTCGACCAGATCGGCGTCTGATGCCGGTTGGTTGCCGGCCGCAAAGGCCGATACACCGAGGACAGTCAAAAACACGGCCAATAAGATAATGCCAAACACTAACCAATATTTCTCAAGCTTATGAATATGCAACGTGAGCGACTCCTTTCGTTTCTGTTATCGTGTGACGAATAAATAAAAGACCGATGACCACATGGCGATGATGACGCCCGCGACGATCATGACTGATGTGAACGTTCCTTTCAAATCTGGTTCTTGTCCACCGTTCTTATCCACGTGAAGGACCCCTTTCGCTATAATTTCCATCTTCATTGTATGAGATTGAGCAGTTATTTATATGTGACTTTTATCACTTCAAAAGTGACAATCACATCATTTTTGCGTAGTTTACACACATAAAGTTCACAAATGACACATGCAGTCACACAAAAAAACCGTCTCACGAAGAGACGGTTGCGTTTCAGTTATAATCGGCAAATTCCAGCCGGACAGCCTTCACAGTGACATAACTCTTTTAGGAAATCGAGGTCGTGAATCTCGATCGTATTCGGAGCCGTCATCAAGACGCCATCTTTGCGCCATTGACTCATCAAACGATTGACCGTCTCCCGCGGGGCGCCGATCAGTTGACCGAGCTCCCCATCGGACGGATGTCTCGGAATGATGATCGATTCGCCATCGTCGATACCGTGCATCGCAGCCATCCGGAGCAATGTCGAGGCGAGTGCGCCTGGCTTGCCGTAAAGGAGAAGATCGCGCACTTTCATCTCTGAATGTTTACGCATCATCGACGTCCACCGGATAATCTCACCAGCGAACCGGATATCCTGCTGCATGAGCGTCTCCAGCTCTTGTTTCGAGATGGTCCCGATGACACTCTCCTCGGTCGTCTCAATGCTATAGGAGCTTGGATATGATTCGACGATGTCGAACTCTCCGAAGAAATCATTCGACCCGAATAAGAACATGACGAGCGGATTGCCTTTTTTCGTGATCTTTGTAAATTTGACCGAACCACTCTTTATATAAAAGAATTTGTCACATTTCTCGCCTTCCCAACAGACGATGCTCGCTTTCGGATAAACTTGAGTCGTCATCATCTCGAGCAACAACTGTTTCGTCTCGTTTGAGAAGATAAAACTGTTCGGTTGCGTCTTTCCACATTTCGTCGACATCATTTCCTGCTCCCTCCATCGTTCATTCACTTGAATGTCTCGTACGTTCATTGTATGGGTTTATTATACAGGAGAAGATGCCATTTCATCACAAAAGTATGTGACATTTCAAACAATCTTCTATCTTTTCTAGAAAAAAAGACTGCGGCGGGGCCACAGTCTCCATGCTTACCGGTACACGAGACGAATCAACTTCTCTGCCGCTTTAAAGTTCGGATAACGAAGCGGCAAATCATACTTCGTCGTGTTCCGTAAAATCGATTTGGCGTGGCTGAACGTCTCAAAACTGTAACGTCCGTGATAAGCACCCATTCCACTGTCGCCGACCCCGCCAAACGGCAAGTTCGGGTTCGTCAAATGCATGAGGACGTCGTTGACACAGCCGCCACCGAACGAGAGGTGTTTGAACGTCTTTTGTTCGATCTCTTTAGACTCAGTGAAGAGATAAAGGGCAAGCGGATGCGGCCGCGCCGATACGAACTCGATTGCTTCATCCAAATCTCGATACGTCAAGACCGGGAGAATCGGGCCGAAAATTTCGTCTTTCATGACGTTTGCCGATTCATCAACATCCGTCATCACCGTCGGCGCAATCTTCAAATTGTCACGGTCGGTCTCCCCACCAAAGAAAATGTCTCCTTCTGCTAAGTAACCTGCCAGGCGGTCAAAATGGTTCGTGTTGACGATTCGCGTGAACCGTTTCGTGCCGACGCCGTTACCGAACATCGTGAACGCTTCTCGTTTGACTGCCTCAAGAAACTCGTCTCGGCGAGATTCATGGACGAGGACATAGTCCGGCGCGACACATGTCTGCCCGGCGTTCATCCATTTGCCCCACGCGATCCGTTTGGCTGCCACATCAATCACGGCGTCTTCATGGACGATGGCCGGGGATTTCCCTCCGAGTTCGAGCGTGACCGGCGTCAACTGCTTCGCCGCCGCCTCCATGACGACTTTTCCGACCCCGGTCGAACCGGTGAAGAAAATATGTCCCCACTTTTCAGCGAGAAGTGCCGTCGCCACGTCTTTATCGCCTTCAATGCTGACGACGTAACGGTCTGTGAAAGCGCGCTCGAGAACGGTCGTGATCATACGCGCCACGTTCGGCGTGAGTTCCGATGGCTTTACGACGGCCGTGTTGCCGGCTGCAATCGCTCCGATGAGCGGAGCCATCGCGAGTTGGAACGGATAATTCCACGGTGCGATGATCAACACCGTCCCGTACGGTTCATACGTGATCTCGCTCTTCGTCCCCAAATGGATAGCCGCTCCTCTAACTCGTTTCGGGCGCATCCACCGCTTCAACTCTCGGCTCGTCCGAGTGATCTCATCATATACGAAACCGATCTCGGTCGTGAACGCGTCAAGTTCCGATTTGTTCAAATCTGTTTGTAACGCCTCAATGATGTCCGCCTCGTAATGTTTAATCGACTCTTTCAAAAACGTCAGCATACTGAGACGGAAAGCTAACGACTTTGTCGCTTGTGTTTTGAAGAAACGACGTTGCTTTTGAATCAATTCCTCGATCGTCAATTGTTCGATTGGTGCGAGCATGAAGGTTCCTCCCTTGATTAATAACGCTGTCTCCATCTTATCACTCTCGGCTCACCCGCGACCATTTTGAACCTTCTCGGAACCTTTCGACAACCATCTCGTTTCACTCTGACTTTGGTGATAACAGCCGCTTCCTCATTTGTTCTAAGGCAAAGAAAGCAACCCCTGATCCGAGCAGTACGATTCCCGTAACGGTGAATTTATTCGTTAACGGAATCGTGAGCCAGCCGAGTAAAGCCGACCCGACGACCGTCCCGAGTGAGAAGAACGCATAAAAGTATCCGTACGACTTGCCGCGGTTGGCACGGTTTGTCGCTTTGATCAAAAGCGTGTTGATGGCCGGGAACAAGATGGCGAAGCCGACACCGTACAAGGCGAGGACAGCGTATAGTGCGCCGGCACTGCCAGACGTGCCGATGAGCAACTGACTCACGCCGAGAATCGTGATTCCGAGCGCGGCTAGCTTCGTCGGTTCAACACGATCGAACAACCGGTTCGTCGGCAGCACAAAGACGAGGACGGCGACAATCCCGAACGTGCTCAACAGCGTCCCGCTCAGCCGCGAATCATACCCGAGCGCCTGTACATAGAGCGGCAACAAATAAGCGAGCGCCCCTTGGGAGAACATGAGCAAAAATGCACCGACGTACGCTTTCAACACGTCGCGTTGCAACGCATCGGACACCGGTTGTTCATCAGTGTCAATCCGTTTTCCGGTCAGACGCAACTGACGTAACACGACTAAAGCGAGTAGCGCCACGGCCAATCCATAAAACGCGACGAATGAAAACACGACCGGGACCGACGTCCGGCTCGCCATGATTCCGCTAAACGCCGGACCGAGGATGGCAGCGAGTCCGACAAAGCTACCGGTGAGGGCGACTTTCTTCCCTTGCCGATTGGCGGCGGTCAAGTTGGCCGATAAGGTGAAGGCGGCCGGGACGATGAGACCGGCGACAAAGCCGTGGACGATTCGGACGACGAGTAACGTTGTCGGCGTGTCGACGACGTGATACATGAAAAGACTGACACTCGACAAGACGAGACCGGCGAGCAAAATCCGGAACGGACCCGTCCGATCGGTCCACACTCCAGACAAAATATTCCCGAACGTGTTCGATAATGAATAAATCGCAATCGCCACACCGGCAAGGAACGGTGTCGCACCGACCGAAGTGGCGAACGTGCTCATGACGGGCAGTTGGGCGAATAAATCAAAGAAAGCAAAAAAGACGATACTATAGATGACGAATGCAGACGTCTTGTTCAAGCGATTCAACTCCTTCGCTCAGTCAATCAGTGACTAAGTTTCAGCTTCAGTCTAGCTTGACGTCTTGACTTTGTATAGATGACACGGCACACCGACACAAAAATGCCCTACAAACGAATTTGTAGGGCACCCGATTAATTTGTCACTTCGACGGCCGTGTCGAGGGCGACGCGAATCATTTCGTCGAACGTCGATTGACGCTCTTCCGATGTCGTCTCTTCACCTGTCAACAAGTGGTCCGAGATCGTGAGAATCGTCAACGCGTTGACTTTATGTTTGGCTGCAAGCGTATAAAGGCCAGCTGCTTCCATTTCAATCGCGAGGCAACCGAAGTCGGCCCACTTCTTGAAGTGGTGGAAGTCATCTTGATAGAATTGGTCGGCCGTGAAGATTTGACCGACTTTTACTGGGATGCCCGCTTTCTCAGCGTTCATATATGCACGATGTAGGAGGTCGAACGTCGCAGTCGGTGCATAATCCATTCCATCGAAACGGACACGGTTCTGCCCCATCTCACTTGATGCGCTCATCGCGATGACGACGTCGCGGACTTTGACGTCTTCTTGAATCCCGCCGGCAGTCCCGACACGGATCAAGTTTTTCGCGCCGTACGACATGATCAACTCGTTCACGTAAATCGACATCGATGGGACACCCATCCCTGTCCCTTGAACGGAGATGCGCTTTCCTTTGTATGTTCCTGTGAAACCGTACATACCACGTACTTCATTGTACAATTCGACGTCCTCTAGAAACGTCTCGGCGATATATTTCGCACGAAGCGGATCTCCTGGAAGTAATACCGTTTCTGCGATTTGTCCTTCTTGTGCCCCAATGTGTACACTCATGATTTATTTCCTCCTTTAAACTTGTTGTTGGTATTGTTCCCGATATTCATTCGGGGTAACACCAACTTGTTTTTTGAAGACTTTTCGGAAATATTTGTCGTCCGAAAAACCAACTGCTTGGGCGACCTCGTAAATACGTTGTCTACTCGTCTCAAGGAGACGTTTGGCCTCGAGCATGCGAATCGAGAGCAAGTACTCTGATAAGTTGACGCCATACTGCTGCTTGAAGCGCCGCGATATGTATTCGCGACTCAAAAAAAAGCGCTCACTCATTCCTTGCAGACTCAGTTCTTCCGCGTAGTGACGTTCGATATAGGCGCCGATTTGTAAAATCGGGTCGTCCTCTGTCGGACGCACATCGACAAGGGCCCGCTCGAGCGTGTCGTTCAAGACGTCCGGATCGATCGGCTTCAGCAAGTAATCGAAACTCTCTAGCTGAATCGCCCGTCGCATGTATGAATATTCGTCATACCCGGTCAAGACGATCAGTTTCGTCGCTTCGGCTTCTCGGTGCAACCATTCCATCAACTCAATCCCGTTACAACGCGGCATTTGAATATCCGATAATACGAGTGCCGGACGTTCCTTGACGATGATTGCTTTCGCCTCATCCCCGTCGCTTGCTTCGATCACGTTCGTGACGCCGAGCCGCTCCCATTCTCCGAGCAACTTGACCGCTTCCCGTACCGGTGACTCGTCGTCGACAATCAACACTTTTGTCATGACGCATCTGCCTCCTTCACGGCCGGAAAGCGCATGACGATGCGAAATCCGCCTGTCTCTGGTGTAGCCAACATAAATTCAGCCTCCCGATTATAGTTTAACATGAGTCGATCCCGAATGTTCTTTAAACCGGTGCCTTCCGCCCCATTTAACGGGATCGATGACCGTTCAATCCGTTCCTGTAACGCCACCAATTCATTGTGCGGGAGGAGGCGTCCGCTATTCTCACAATGGATGACGAGTTCGTCCCCGTTTTGACGGATGCGAAGCGTAAAGCGATTGGACGCCCCGTCTCGTTCAAAGCCGTGCTTGAAAAAGTTTTCCGCTAGCGGCTGCAAAATCATTTTCGGAACGATCAAGTTTTTCAGCGATTCGGGTACATCGACCTCGACAGAGAATTGGTCAGGAAAACGCACGTGTTGCAGTCGAACGTAAGAGTCCAAATGATCGACTTCTTTTTTTAACTTCACCATCGACTCATCAGGATGCATCGTATAACGCATCATCGATGAGAGCTGGGTGATCAAGCGATAGACCGTTTTGCCGTCTCCTTTCAAGGCGAGCGTGCCGATCGATTGCAAGGCGTTGAACAAGAAATGAGGGTTCGTCTGTGCTTGTAGCGCCCGTAGCTCATTCGTCCGGTTTTCAAGCGCGAGGCGATATTCTCGTTGGATCAAATCATCAATTCGCTCAATCATTCGTTTGAATTGACGGCCGAGCACACCGAACTCATCATTTCCGAGGGAATCAAACGAGACCGTCATGTCCCCTTGCTCGATTCGCCAAATGTTAGACGTGAGCGTCTTGATCGGCGTCGTCAAACGAATCGATGCGTACGTGGCACCGATGAGCGCCAAGATAAGCGAAATGACCCCGACGATAAAAATGATAAATGACGTCCGTGAGGCCGGTTCGGTCAATAGACGGTCTGGAATCGATTTCCCAACGTAAAAGTGTTGATTCTCGAACTCGAACGACTTGATGATCCGATGGTGTTTTCCGTCACTCGACACCGACGTCGGCGCCACCGTTTCCGGAATCGCCTCGTCACCGAGGTGGGCGAATACTTGGTCACCTGCACCGACGAACCAAAGACTCTCACCCGGATTGTTTTGGAGTGAGGCGAGTTGACCGATAAAGACGTCCTCTGGAATATCGATCGACAAGATGGCGAGCGGCTTGTCTGTCTCGATTTTATCGAGCCGGAAGTGAAGTGTGACGACGTCTTCTTCTGAGACGAGCGGTCCAAAATCATGATACGGGACGAGCGGATGCGACGCCTCAAGCAAGACGCGGCTCTCCTCGTACTTCAATAATTGCTGTTGGATGGCACTCGGTTGCTTTTTCGAACGCGGGGACACTTTCATTTTGTAAGCCGCGAACGAGTCCATGTCCTCGAGAATGAGCAGCTGGATTTGCGCGACGTCCTCACGGGATAAATACATGCCGAGAAGTGCCCGCCGTACTTCAAGTTCGGTCTGTTCGAGCGACAACCCGGGACCGTACTCTAAAATGTCGAGCACGTCGCGATTGGCATATAAACTCGTCGGGAGACGGCTCAAATCAGATATGTACCGTTCAAACTGCAACGTCCCCCGTTCGAGCGACCATTCGGTCAGTTGGAGACCGCGTTCACGCTCACGGTCCTTCACGTACCAGTAGGAAACGATTGTCGCTAAAATGACTGGAACGATGATTGTCAACGCGATCATCCCTGTCAGTTTCGTTCGAATGCTATTCACCGTCATCCCTCCCGACTTGATTATATCACGGGTCATGCAAACGCTTGCAACAACCTTCAAAAAAAAACTTAGCCCTTCGTTTACAAGGGCTAAGTCAACGTTTTATTCATATGAGCGAAGGAGTTCGACGATCCCAAACTCATGGCTCCAATCTTTCGCCACATCGATCGGTGTCATCCCGTCGTTGTTCTCGATTGTGACATCGGCTCCGCTCTCAAGCAACAGCACCAACGAATCATAATCCATTCCATCGTTGTACAACAAGTTATGAAGCGGCGTGTCGCCATAACTGTCTTGCATGTTGATGTCCGCCCCGTTCGCCAACTCCTCGCGGATCGCATCCGCCCCTGCGTTGTCATACGTCAACTGTTGGAGCGGCTCTTCCGACAGCGTATCGGCGAACCCTTCGCCAAACGACGGCGAGGCGAGGCTCGTGAACCCGTCACTCGTGACGAGCCACGCGATAAGGGCCACGTTCAACACGACCGTCATGGCAATCGTCCCGATGATCGACGCTTTGACGTAGCCGGCCGTCTTGAATACCGGTACATTCACTTCGCCAGCTGCCGTGGCGATGGCGGCGATACGTTTCGGTAACGTCGGATGTGTCGAGATGAGTTCGCTGTATTTGGCGATAAAGCCGTTCTCGCGGCTCGCCTCTTGTAAATAATCGAACTCGTTCACTTCCTTGGCGAGTGTACCACCGACAGCGAGGACGGTAAGCGCCTGTTTCGCTGCCGCTTCGTCTTGAATATAGTGGGCCGCCATCCGGTCGCACGTATATTCGCAAGCACGTGAGTATGCCGAGCCGAGGAACGGGACGATATTCCCGAGCAAGACGAGCCATTGTTTTTGCACATGGTTGCGACGGATATGGGCCAGTTCATGCGCGATAATGAACTCGACTTCTTTCACTTGACCGTTCCGAGACAATTCAACGATGTCGGAATACAAAATGATCATATTCTTTTGGAAGAACCGTGTCGCGAACGCGTTCAAAATCCCTCCGGCTTGCAAGATGTAGACGTCCGGCAACATCCGGATGCCCATCCCTTGACCGACGCGTTGATACGTCTCATATAAGTCCGTAAATTGACGTTCGGTCACTTTCACCCCGTTCGTCCGGATGTAACCGATTTGAATCCAGTGGGCGAACATCGACAACGACACGATGAAGCCGATGATGACTAAAAAGAAGCCGAGCGATGCGATCGTTAAGACGATGGCTAAAAGAATTGTCATAATACTCGATGCGACGAGCAAGCCGAAATACAAGTTTTCGTGCTTATGGATAAGTTTTGTTTGATTCACGTAATATTCCCCTTCATTTTCCAATTAACAACATAATTATAGCGGCTTCCTTCTAAAAAGCAACAAAAAAATAGAAACTGACGAAGTGTCAGTTTCTATCGAATTGTCACGCTATACAATTGATCGTCTTCAGAGCCGGGATTGCCTCGCCCATCCGTATTGTTCGTGATGTAATATAGACGGTCTCCCTCGAGCCAGACGTCACGGATTCGGCCTTTGTCTTCGACAATCGCCGTCACTTCTCTCGTCTCCCGCTCAAGGGCGACGAGTCGATTTCCGCGTAACGTCGCCATATAGACGTAATCCTCATCCGCGATGATGCCGGACGGGGCCCACGACGTCGATCCGACTTCGAACCAAGGCGTCTCTAATCCGTCGCCGGTCTCTTCCGCCTCGATAAGCGGCCAGCCGTAGTTGTTGCCGCGTTCGATGATATTCACTTCATCGTGACCGGATGCCCCGTGCTCACTCGCATAGAGGACCCCGTCGACAAGCGCCAGCCCTTGCGGATTACGATGGCCCGAAGAATAAATCCAGTCGACCGGCTCACCTTCACCCGAGAGCGGGACAGCAAGAATCTTTCCAGCGAGTGATGTATTATCTTGGGCGAGATCGGGCACGAGCGCATCACCGGTCGTGACCCAGAGCATGTCATCGTCGAGGAGCAAGCGTCCACCATTATGGAACTGGGCACCGGGGATATCTTCGAGCACGATGCTCGTCTCTTCAAACCGTTCGCCGTCCCACGTCAGCTCGACGACGCGATTTTTAACGTCCCCAGGCGTCCCATACGTATGGTAGGCATACAGCTGACGGGACGTATCGAAGTCATCTGTCAGCGCCAACCCAAGGAGCCCGCCTTCCCCGATTTCGAGAACATCCTCGGTCAACTCGACCGGTTGTCGGTCCACGTTCCCGTCCGCTCCAATGACCGCGATCGTACCACCCCGTTCCGAGACGAGCCAGCCGTCTTCAGTCCGCGCAATCGACCACGGTACATCGAGTTGTCCGGCGAGCGCCTCACTCGTCCCGATCGACAATCGTGCTTCCGTCGACTCATCCGTCTGTCCGCCTTCTTCTTCCGTTTGCTCAGGCGCCTCTTCGACCGGTGTTTCTTCTTGTACAGCGTCTTCTGTCGGTTCGGACGCACATCCGGCGACGAAGACGAGAGACAAGAGTAGGATCCATCGTTTCAATTTGACCGCCTCCCTTTCCACCATCATACCGCGACTTTAGTTGTCACGTGAAGGTTCGGGTGGGCGAGCGGGCAAGCGCAAGGCGATCAAAAGGGCGATGAACGCTGCCAACGCCGCTCCAACGAAGACGGTGTTCAGACCGGTCGCAATCAATTGCTCTCCTTGTAAGCGGACGGTCTCGTCAAGCGCCGCACTTGTCGTCCGGTTGAAGAACGATTCGAGAGAGGCACCGCGCAACATCTCATCGTTCCGGAATCCGCTCAAGACGATAAAGTTGAATATCGCACCAAAAATGGCGACACCGAGCGTCTGCCCGACCGTACTTAAAAATGAATTCGCCGCCGTGGCCGTCCCTCGTTGACGGTACGAGACGACCGTTTGCAACACGACGATGAACATCGGTTGCGACAATCCGAAGCCGACGCCGATGATGGCGACGGCGAGATAGATGAACACGTCCGGGCTCGACTGGGTGAGAAGCGTCAAAATGATCGTCCCGACCAGCAAGAGACTCATTCCTGTGACGGCACGGCGCCTTGGCGAAGCCGCCCCGAGCGTTCGCCCTCCAATGATCGACGTGAACGTCCACGCCACCGACAACGGCATGAGCATGAACCCTGCCTCTGTCGCCGACTTTCCGAGGACAGCCTGCGCCCAGATCGGAATGTACGCCGACATCGACACGAGCACCCACGCCGCGAAGAAGACAGCCCCATTGATCGAGGCGATGATCGGTTGCTTCAGCAGATCAAGCGGCAATAGCGGCGTCGCGGCTCGACGCTCCGACATGAAGAAACTCGTCAGGAGACCGACGCTGGCAATCCCGCTGACGATGACCGGTACCGTCCACACGTTCGTCTCACTGAACGTGATAAGGGCATACAAAAAAGCTGACGTCCCACCGGCAAACAAGAGGGCGCCTTTGACATCGATTCGTTCGGTCGTCTCCGTAACCTTTTCTTTGTAGAACACGACAATCATTAAAAACGACAGGAGCGCGAAAGGTACGTTCAATAGAAAGACGTAGCGCCACGACAACGTTTCGACCAAGAAACCACCGATGACCGGCCCGAGCACACCGGACACGCCCCAGACGGCACTCAAAATCCCCTGGATTTTTCCGCGCTCCTCATATTTATATAAGTCTCCGATAATCGTCATCGAGATCGGCAGCACCGCCCCGGCACCGAGCCCTTGGAGCGCCCTGAAAATAATGAGTTGCTCCATCGATCCCGCGAGTCCGCATAGAAGCGAAGCAACAGTGAACAAACCGATTCCGAACAACAAGACGCGTTTACGCCCGAACAAGTCGGCGACTTTACCGTAAATAGGAGTCGATACGGCGGTGAATAGTAAATAAGACGCGAACACCCAACTGACGAGTGCCGCCCCGTTCAAATCGCTCGCGATGACCGGTGTCGCGACGGAAACGACCGTCCCTTCAATCGCTGCTAAAAACGTCGCCAATAACAAGGCGATCGTGACATTCTTTCTCATTCGATTCATCTCCCCAACAAAATAGTGGCGCCGGTAGGTTCCGCACGCCACTTCACTGTCTATTATTTTGTGCGAGAGACGTCCGTTTGACAAGTGTCAACTTCAATCCCAAAAAAGAATCGACGAATTTCGTCGTATGCCGTTTCATCATGAACGACGACGCGGCCGATGAGCTTCCCTGTTTCGAGCACCCATACCTCATCGGCCAACATCGCTGCGACGTCAAGCTGATGCGTCGACAGTACGATCGTCGCCCCTCGGTCCGCTTCTTCGCGTAACAACTGACTCAACGAACGCATCCATAGCGGGTCGAGTCCATTCGTCGGCTCGTCGAGAAGCAAAATATCGGGCGTCGTGACGAGCGCTTGAGCCAACAACAGCCGCTGCCGCATCCCTTTCGACAGTTCCCCGACCCGTCGTCCCATCTTGTCATCGAGTCCGACGCGCCGTAGCAAGGAAACGTCCGGCTTCGCTCGCTGGAGCAACGCGTAATAGACGTATGTCTCTTTCACCGTCCATGACGGGTCAAACGCGAAATCGTCCGGCATGTAACCAAACGTTTGATTGAACCCGTTGCGACGGCGGGTCGTCTCCCCGTTTAAAGAGATGTGGCCGACACTCGGGGCGATCGTGCCGTTCATCAAATTGAGAAGTGTCGACTTCCCGGCCCCGTTGCTGCCACATAAAGCAACGACACGTCCTGTCTCAATCGTCCCATCGAGCGGATGGAGCGACCACGTCGCCCCATAACGTTTCCCGACTTGACTCAATTCAATCATGGCGTCCCTCCTGACGTAACATGAACGTCGCCCCGAACAACGTGAACATGATGACACTGACGATCGCGATCGTGACCGAGATGGCACCGAGCGGTTGACCGAGCCAACCGATGAACGACTCATAGATCGCCCCGAACAAGTCAGGCGCGGCCGAGACGGCGCTCACCCAGACACGCAGCAGTTCGAATCCGTTCAAATAGAGGAGCCCTACCATCGCGTTCGCTTGAATACCGTATGGCAACCATGTCAACGTCGCGACAAGAAGCGTGGGCCAAAGTAAAATCACGACGACCCACAAGACGAAAGAATAGAGCACGGCGCGAAGCCGGGTACGTCCTGCCACCCCAATCAACGTGCCGATGCCCGCCGCATAAGCCGTGAGCCCGAGGGCATATCCCCACAAGGTGAGCCACGACTCAAGCGATAAACTGACGAGAAAAGAGGCAAGGGAGAAGGCGAGCGTGATGACGACGGCTTGAGCAGCAAGAAACGCGCTATATCGCACCAAGATGATCCGACTCATCGCAATCGGATACGTCGAAAGAAGGCGTAGCCGCTTCGATTCGAGTTCGTTCGCCCACTTGAGCGACGTCGTCAACAAAACAAAGAGCGGTAGCACGAGGCCGATCACCGTCACGAGCGTCGCCTTGATGTTCGTATACGCCGTCGCTACCGGAAGCGACTGCCCGACTCCTCCAAGCAAAACGAGAGTAAACAGCCAGGCGATGAGGAAGGCGTAACTCTCCTTTTGGCGAAGTGCTTGCGACCATTCCATTCGCCACAACATCACTTAGTGTCCATGACCGTCAGAAGATGATTCCGAGTGAGCGTCGCTTATCTCGTCTGTTTCAGCCTCATCATCAGAGTGCATGTGCTTGTGCCCTTTCATTTCTCCGCGTTCCCATGCGTGCTCTTTTAAATCGGCGAACTCCATCACCGTGCCACCGTTCTCTTCCACATAAGCTTCCGCATCAGTCGCTTCGGCAAATGACAAGATGTTATAAGCCATTGGTGTCTTCGACGCTTTGTCATAGACGAACGTCCCTTCCTCGAGGTCGACCCAATCTTTCGTGTTATAGTCTTTCACGTACATCGCCGCAATATCGGCTTCTTTTTGTTCAGGGTACCAGTCGCGCATCAAGCAACCGATATCATCGAACGCATACCCTTTCCCGTTCGTCATGATCGCTTCAGCAGCGAACTGCTCGTCCATAATTTTCATCTTGCACACTTCACACTCAGTCTCGCCCCATTTAATCTCAAACGGCTCGGCCGATGCGTTTGAACAAGCACCAAGCGCAAGCGTTAATCCTGTGACAGCGAGTAATCCAGTCATCTTTTTATACGTCTTCATCATCGTTTCCTCCCAAATACCCATAATAAAATCATTAAACTGCTCATCACGGCCGCACCGACCGAGCCGCTCCAAGAGACGCGTCTCGTCTCGACACGGGGTCCGACGTCCGTGAGGACGACGTCATCGGGGCTGCGGAGCACGTGTTCGAGCACGGCCAGTCCCGGCGAACCGTACAACAACTCGAACGCTTCATATGTATCTGCCAATAAGAACAGATAAGGATCGGACCGGAACGGGAGATCACTTAAGCCGTCGCCGGTCACATCAAGCGTCTGTCCGCCCCACTCATTTCCTTTGACGTCGTTATGTGCCGACTCGAACGAGAGCACCGGATAGCGATTTCCTGTCAGATCGTTTCCTTCCATCGTCATCTCGTTCGCCCGTTTGAAGCGTAGACCGACGTCGTTTCCGTTGATGCCGTTGTCATAGATGAGCGTCCAATCCGACTTTTCAGCATAGAGGCCGACCCGGTTGCCAAAAATCGCGTTCGCACGGACGGTCGTCTCGAGTGCCTCAAACAACATGATTCCAGTCGCCGACGCACCGGTTTGATCGTGAATTTGACCGTTCTCGATCCGGACACGCTCTGTCCCCATGATCATCGCCCCTGCCCCATTCCCATGAAGGTTCGGAGAAGTAATGACGACATCTTTCGGGAACATGAGATGAATCCCATACCTCGAGTCTGTCACTAGCGGACGCGTCATCTGGTGCATGGAACCGTTCTCCACGTAAATCCCATCTCGTGCGTGATGGATGATGGCGCCAATCACGATAGACGCCTCGCTGTCGATCAGCGAGATCCCTTCCGCTCGACCGTTCCCGATAATGAGCGGACGGATGAGACGGACGCCGTAACTGTTCGCGACGTTAATCCCAGCACCTCGGACGTTCACGTCAATCAATTGATGACCGAGTCCCGTAACCTCGACGGCGGGGACTTCCGCTTGCGCGCACTGCTCAATCTTCACATTTTCAAGCAACGCCCCTGTCCCTTCCATGCGGAACGCAGGTTGGTCACAACTGACGAAACGTTTTCCGGAACCATCGAACGTCTCGTTCGACCCGATGACAATCGGCTCCTCGAGCTGAACGGTCTCCATGTCCTCTTCTGCCCCGACAGGCGTCGCCAACATGAGCAACGCGGCAATCCATGCGTATCGTTTCATAACCCCTCCTTAGTGAACCGCTTACAGAACATATTGTACGAAAACCCAAGGGGGTATGTGTGTGGTTTATATGGGATTCCCGTGACAATTTCTTCATAAAAAAAACACAAACGGCAAAGGAGGGCACTGAAAAACCCCCGCTCTATCCGAGCGTGAGAACGTGAAAAAGGCGATTGGCCCGACTTGTGTCGGGACGATCGCCTTTTTTCCTTGCCTTTAATCCGTTTTCTCTTTCCGGAGGGTGATGATTCGCTTCAGA